>OJAC01000420.1_pt1 | contig 36625 bp, 29 predicted proteins | sample 1588701 | NCBI WGS metagenome assembly OJAC01 (sample SAMN03283256) | human gut metagenome | biome: human-associated habitat; material: feces | host: Homo sapiens | place: USA | collected 2013 | reverse complement strand
CTTTTCTATCGGAAGCACTTTGCTTTCGATAGTTTTATTATACCTGATACGAAAATTTTTCCAAGTAGGTTTTTCGCAAAAGAAAAGAGGTGTCGCAATTTGCTAACACCTCCGTATCTTTTAACTCAAAAACTTTCTTTTTAACTCAGCTAATGTTAAAAGTAAAGTTTTTCGTTTTCATTGAAAATTACAGCCCATAAAGGCTTTTTTGTTCAACGAACTTTAATTTTGCAATTTGTGCAGACGGTCTGCACAAATTACTTTTTCATATCAATTCTACTTCTAATATCTTCTACGGCAGGTAATGCATTTTTCAAATCTAACGGTAAATCCGTGCATAAGTGATATTCACTGACACCAATCGGTTTTGACATATCTCTCAATGCATACTCTGCAATTGTTCTATTTTCATCTCTGCACAAAATAAGTCCCACTGATGGATTATCCTCTGGAGCTTTCACTAAATCGTCTAAAGCAGATAAATAAAAATTCATCTTTCCTGCCTGTTCTGGCTTAAACTCGCCAGTTTTAAGGTCTATTGCTACATAACATCTAAGCTTTGTATTATAGAACAGAAGGTCTATATAGAAATCTTTTCCTCCAACTTCAAGATGATACTGCTGTCCCATAAAAGCAAAACCAGTGCCTAATTCCATCAGTAGAGAAGTAACATTTTTTACAAGTTCATTTTCTATATCTGTTTCCAACATTTCTTCCGTATAATCGATGAAATCAAACATATATGGGTCTTTCATTGTGCTTAATACCATATCCTTTTGTTCAGCCGGTAATCGTCTTTCAAAATTTGATATTTTGTTAGCAACTGCCTGTCGCTCATATAATTGACTCTTAACTTGGGAAGTCAAATCATCAACTGACCACTTATGTTCCAAAGTTTTTTCCAGATACCATATATATTCTTCTCGATTTGACACTTTACTCATCAATATCTGATGATGACTCCAAGTAATTCTTCCCAATCCGTACTCATCTATATCATCTTCCGTAAAAATCTGTGCAAATTTCTTCATATATTTTAAATTTCTGACAGAATAACCTTTGGCACTTGGAAATCTCATCTTCATATCCTTAGACAGATTTTCCACAAATTTATTTCCCCACTCAGAATTGCGGATAATAACATTTCCAATAAATATATTTGTTTTCATTATCTCACTATTTACACTGACAGAAGCTCTACATTTAGCCTGATTGACATAATCATTTATTTCTTCTACTGCCTGCAAATATTGATTTGACGGTGTAAGCATATTGACTCCTTCCTAATTGTGCAGACCGTCTGCACAATTTAAAAACATATCATTTTCATATTCATAATAATTGATTTTTCACACAAATTTTAAATCGTTTACGAATCACTACTCACTCTCTTACATATCCTCATCGGCTTGTGCAACCATCTGTCTGTACTGTTCTTTTACACTTTCCGGTGCAAGTATCTGTACCTTGCCATTAAAGCCAAACACCCAACCGAAAAAAGTCGGACTGGCTGATACTTCGGTCTGTACCCTGAAAGAAGTCATATCATACGCAAGGGTTGTCACATCTTCTCCGAAGCGGTCAACCATTGTTTTCATCAGACTGTTATCACACCGTAAATCTACAAGGACTTTCTCGCCTGAGAACATAAAGAATACTTCCTTTGTGTAATTCTCAATATCAAAATCATCGGGCATAGGAACAATATCTTTATCCAATATCTCCGGCTTGGAAGCAATACGGTCTACCCTGAAATTGATAACCTTGCTTTTCTTCTCTGAATATCCGAGAACATAATAATAGTCCCCACACCAGAGAAGTTTATACGGACTGAGCTTATACACTTCGCCCTTATTCTTCAGAACCTTTTTCTTTAATCCGGTATAATCGTAATACTGGAAAGAAATCTGTTTACCTGCGTTGATGGCGTCATTTATAGCGTCGATGATATAATATATCTGCTCATTATCCGGCTTAATGCGATTGACCACATAGTTATTACGCTTCAGCTTTGCCACCTGCCCCGGGCTGGTCATTGTATGTATCTTCTCAATCAGAGTTTCGCTTTTCTTCTTTGTAATGAACTTCGATGACTCCACTGCGTCTATCAGCAACTTCAGTTCTGGCAATTCAAACTTACGACTGGCTACAAAGTATTTGCTCTGAGTAGAATGGATAGTAACAATGTCCATTCCAAACTCCTGAAGTGCAGCAATGTCTTTTGTGACTGTCGTTCTGTGTGCAGATATTCCGTATTCATCATTCAATATATTGATTAACTGTGTTGTGGAAAGAGGATTTTCTTCATCGGTTCTTTCCAGTAAAATCTTTTGTAAATATAAAATCCTTGGCTTTGTTTCCATAATTTTTACATACTCATCACTTGATTAAATCTATATCTCGATACTTGCCTGTTGAACTACTAAAGTTGGTTCTAAAACATTTGATTTCATGAGCGTACTTCCTGCATACATTAAATAGTGGATACCGCTTGCAACTGCCATTTCCTCGGCTGCCGCTTTTTTGGCAAGTACAACTTCATCATCTATCTTATTATCGCCTTTTACCTCTATCAGTTGATATGAACCATCTTCCATTAGAGCAAGAAAATCAGGATAGTACTTTCTCAATCGCTTTGACTCAGGGTCATAATATTGCACCGACAAATCACCTTGATTAGAAGTAAACATACCAGTAAAATAAATTTCCCTAACCTTATTACTTGAAATATACTGTAAAAAACATTCTTTCTCTGGTTTAGAGTCGAAACAATATGTATCTGCATGGAAACTCTTTGCTTCTTCCTTTGGAGTGAAATTATTGTGTCCTTTGGTAATTACAAGCTCATCATTGGCAGAAAACTCATAGTATCCTGAATCTTTTGGTTCCCTAAGAAGTACCATATCAACATCTTCACTTTTCTGTGTACTCTTAACCTCATAAAGTGTATGAAAAATTTCAGGTATTATCACATCTTCCAAAATCTCATTATGACGATTAACTGCTGCAACAATATTATCTGAACCGTCCACGGACTCACGTAATATCTTAGCAATCGTAAGGCAAGAAATATTCATATACCGTGAAATTTCTGCCGTCAAAGAAAATTTGCTAAATCGCTCTTGCTCTTTCATAGAGTCAATATTCGTTTCCTTTTCAGATAATCCTAATCGCAAACTTCCTTTTTCATACATCTTGGCTTCATATTTTGACTCGTCCAATTCTGCCAAATGGAAATCAATAGGTACAGAATATTCCTTTTCAATGAGAGAATATTCGTGCCACAATCTTTTCATTTTAATACTTCTTGGCGGCGGTAAAACACGAACCTTATACACTTTTTTGTTTGTATTTTGGGATTTACCAAAATCTGAAATCTCCATATTATAATTTTTGCGAAGTTCATCATCAAGCGTGTCGTAATTCTCTTTTGACAAGAAAATTGTAGCTTTTAACTGTTCCTTTGTAAGCTGTCTTAAGCAACGCATTGTAGCCTGTAGAACAAATACTTTTGATTTTGGACTTCTAAATAAAGCAATTCCAAGCAGTGAACGACAATTCCAACCCTCTCGCCCCTTTTCAACAAGGATAATAAATTGCTTTTTACTTCCCTCAGTACCAATAACATCAAGGTTGTTAAAATTCTTAATATCCTCATCTTTTGTAACAGAGGGGTCGCCTGTATTTACCAGAACAGTCGAAAGCGATATACCAAGTTCACCTAATACTTTTTCAACAGCAGGACGTACCACATCTGTTGCTTCTTTAACATTTGCTGCAAAAATAGCAAGCTTCGGTAATAATCCTTCATAAGTTTTACCGCCATAGCGTTCCCAAAATTTTGTAATCGAAGTACGCAGAAACTCCTCATTTTTAACGTTTTCAAACCCAATCGGATCTGCATCTTTTAAATATCCGTGAGCAATAGACTCATTCAATCCATAGGCATATACTACCTCTGGTAACACCTGCTTATTAACATACGGTGTACCTGTGTAGTTATAGCACGCAACAATAGAGGTGCTTGCAGCAAGCATATTGATTGTATTACGAAGAGTGGTCTTGTTTGCTCCACCAGAACGAAGTTCTTTCTCCAAATTAGCTCCAAACAAATGATGTGCTTCATCGACATACACACCCAACTGTGGCAGACGGCAAAGTTTCTTAAAACGTTGATTATCAATCAATGAAGCATCGTCCCACACATCAGAATCGTCATCATCATTTCCATAAATATCTGCAAGCAAAGAACCTGAGCCAAAAAGAATATCTGCCGGGGTATCTGCTTTGCGTTTTTTCTTTACAATGATTTTCTGATTATTAGAAATAACTATATTAAAGTCTGAGTCATCAATCGTATGAAGTGTTATACCTGTTCCTTCGAGAAAATGGAACTTTATATTTTGGTCTAATACCCGAGCATACTCTGGGGGCACAACCTTTGTTTTATCAAAAGTCATAATTTCTCGAAGAGATTCCAAGACTGTCTTGTCTGGTGCAAATACCAATGCATTATGGCAAAATCTTTTATCCTTTGGGTATTTCTTTGCAAGTAAAAACTCATAGAAAATGCAAGTAGCCATAAGAATAGTCTTTCCAAGTCCCATAGTTAAAGCATAAATATAGTTAGGATAATCTTCCTTATACTTCTTCATCTGTTTGAACACAATTTCATTCTGCTCATCACCCATGTCCAAAATAGTCCCCTGACCGCCTTTGTGAATAGTATAATACGACGCATCTGAAAATCTATTTTCTCTTTTTCTCCATTCATCAAACATTTGATACATATGGGCATTGTCCATAAATTCCTTGACAAAAACATACATCTCCAAAGCTTCAAATTGTGGTTCACGCAGAAATGCATCACTATTTTCGTTGCTATCATTATATGCAAGGAATTTTTTTGTTAAGTCATTGTATCTTGAACGGATTTTTCCTCTATTTTTGCTGTAATATTCCCATAGCTGTTCATAGAAAGCAAAATCCTGAACAAATGCTTTTGTATTTTTTGCCATAGGTTATTCAACCTCCATTTCCAATGACTCCGACAACAAGTCTGTAATCTTAACTCGAATAGTTCCTGCATCTTCAGGAATATCATAAATACCACTTACAATTTCTTTCTTGTCTGGCACATCAGTTATCGTTGGCTGCATAACCACTCCATCGTAATTCCAGTCAATCATTATTGACTCTACTAGCTGACGCCAATCCTCCACATATTCTTTTTGTAAAGAAAGTTTCTGCATAAGATTCATTGGATAGAACGACCTAATAACCAGTTTACTTCCCTCTTTGACAATTTCAGCCTCAGCTTCTCGTTTTAACTGCAAGTCTTTCTTGTCTCTAAGAATATCTACAATCTCAATATCCAATTTATACTCAGAAAGTTCCTGCTCCAAAGAAGCCTTCAAGTCTGGTTCGTGACCCATACAAACAATTGTAATCTTCTCAACCGGTTGAGTTGGATTTTCAGCTTTTCTCTTTTCGTAGGTCTTATATGGCAAGTTGGCTTTCAACTCTTCCAAATCTGCCTTAGTTGCAATGCGATTTACCGGCATAATCTTAACCATTCTACCGTCAAGTTCTCCGTCCCATACATCACTCTGTGGAAACGGTTGAATTTCAAGAGCTTGAATAATTAAATCTCTTGCTTCAACTGGATTTCTAAAGAAATCGTAGTTATTGACATTGTAAACTTCAAAGCCTATATATTTTTCATTATCCTGCAACGATTCGTTTAATTCGTTTGCTACATTGATAAGGCGTTTAGTAGTAGTTTGAATTGAGCCAAGGTTAATATCCGCACCTATGAACTTTCTGCCAAGTTTCATAGCTACAGCCTGCGTTGTACCACTTCCCATAAAGCAATCAAACACAATATCTCCTGGATTTGATGAAGCGAGAATTATCTTTGATAGCAACTCCTCTGGCTTTTGTGTTGGATAATTTTCTTTTTCTTTTGCCATTGCATTTATTGTTGCTATGTACCACGTATCAGATGGTAAAACCTTATCTTGTGGTATTTCAGAATTTTCACTTTTAGTTGTCACCATAGCGCCCGCATAGTTAAGACGATTTTTTGAACCCTCTGTCATTAGCGTGTGTTCATCGAGAACATCCATGTAATTAAATGTCCAATTGTCGGATTTACTATAAAACAAAATATTGTCGTGTTTACTGTTCCATTGAGTTTTTCCTCTTCCACCCCAAAGGTACCACCAAATAACTTCGTTTCTGAAATTGGAGGGGCCAAAAACCTCATCTAAAACCATTCTAAGATGGTGAACTTTATGCCAATCACAATGCACATATAGGCTACCTCTTTCTGATAGCAATTCTCTTATCAAAATAAAACGTTCATACATAAATTGAAGATATTCATCGTTTGTCCAAATATCTCCATATTGCTTTTCTTCAAATGTTGATGTATCAGACAAAGCTGTCCCTGTGTTTTTCATTTTTATTTTCTTCTTATAATCCGCTTTACTATCAAATGGTGGGTCAATATAGATGAGGTCAATTTTTCCTCTATATTCTTTAAGAAGATGGCTCATTACCTGAAGGTTGTCGCCCCAGAAAATCTTATTTATCCAGCCATTGGTTTCCTCGCCATATCTTTCACGAAGCTGCGCCGGATAATACTGTGTAGATTCATAGGGACGCTTTCCCGTCCATCTAAGCTCTGGATATCCCTTAATTGTCGGGCGTTTATCAAATTCAAAAGTCATTTGTCCTTCCATTTTTTAATCCTCCGTTATTCTTTGCTACCATATTTATTTCTACGGCTCTAATCGGTATAAATCGTCCTTCCATATACAAATCCCGCCCCAGTAAACTATGAAGTAGAATATATTTATCAGTTTCCAACAGATTAGGATTTTCATTCAGCAAAGCATTCACTCTTTCCATCATCATTGGTTCTGTAAGCTGTGCTAAAGTGGATTCAACATCAAGCTCTCCTGCATTTTGAAGTTTCGTAAGACTGCTTAACATCCCAATCCAATGATAAAGAAGTTTTCGCTTTTCTGCATCTACTTCTTCCTTCGTCATAATTTCAGACAATATCGGCTGATTCTCAACTACCTTATGTTCTGTTTCACATTTTATCTGGTCTATCTTAATCTCTTTAGAAAATAAAACATCTTTTGCACCATTCCAAAGTGGGACTATATGCTTATGCCAAACATTAGGAATTACTTCATAGAAGAAAACATCTCCTGCTCGGTCAATGGCATATTTAGAATATTCTACCATCTTATCTCGAACTAAATCTTTTATAGGAGAAGCATAACTTTCCTGCACCTCACTCTCAGCCGCATAAGGTTTTAATTCCTTAAGTACCCTATGTGGTTTTCGATTCATCAACCTGCCATATTCATCTATAAAAGCTTCATCGTTTTTCCATTTTATAAAAAGTTCATCCGTTGGAATAATATATATATAATATTATCTTTCCTAACTCTATGTTCTGCCATACACCCTACCTCTCGTTACTTATTACAGTAGTATCGGAAATCGCAGTTCTTACAAGTTTTCGCATCATCGCAACGATGCTTAAAATCCTTCCTCAGAATTTTATGTACAGTATCATCAAAAGCTGCAACTGTTCCTTCAATAGCAGTCCTTGTATAAGGATATGTTATCATCGGATTACCATTTTCTTCTCCCGTATAGTAGAGATGCATTTTGCTTACCTTCTGTCCGGTTCTCTGTTCAATAAGATAAGCATAGATTTGTAATTGTCTACGATAATGTTCTAATCTTTCTCGCATCTTAATCATATCTGGCTTTCGCTCAGATTTGAAATCAACTATTTCAACTGTACCATCAACGCCTTTGACAAGGTCAATCTTACCATCTATGATATAGTCCTCTTTAACAAGACTGACATTTACCTCAGCCTGCTGAACAGATTCCCATTTTCCGTCCATTCTCTCTGCATATCGTTCTACTTGACTGAGTGCTGTATTACGCTGTGGTTCAGCCAAATAAGTATGCTCCGACTTAACAAGCGAGTTATAATTTGACTCAAACCAAGTAGCAATATTATCGTTAGTAATTTTGTCAACTTCTCCTCTGATAGCAGCTCTATGAATATCTTCAATAGTTTCATGAACCAAAGTACCGAACATCATAGCGTTCTGTCGAACAGGCATAAATTCAAGTTCCTTATAGAACTTATACTGTAAAGCACAAGTTTCATAAACTGTAATGTGAGAAGTAAACGAAAAGGAATTTTTCAAATTTACCTTCTTTACAGATTGAAAAGAAAATTCGCTTATATCAAATTTGTCACTATCCACACTCTGAACTTCATCATAAATATCTCTAAAATATTGGCTTGGAGTGCGTTTGTTTTCATCACAGGTAAGTACGAGCAAATTCTGCGCCCTTGAAAAAGCCGTATAGTATAATCTCCAAAAATCAAAATACTTTGTTTGGTCATAAGGTTCAAATGCCGGTCTATGGAAATATTTTTCCTCGACTTCTGTCATAAGGTCTTTATATGTTTTTCTCGGTACATTACTTAAAGAATCCACAAATACAATCGGGAACTCCATTCCTTTAGATTGATGTATTGTAAGGAATGACACACAACCACTCGGTGCATACTCCGCCTCGTCCTCATACTCGGATATTCCACCGTCATAAAGTAGTTTTAAATAAAGATTGAAAAGCAGTTCTGTGTTTCTATCAATATATGAACCATTAAATACATCAACTCTATGTAGATACTCAAACTTACCGATTATCTGTGTAAGTAACGCAAGATTTCTTGTAGGTCGAATATCAACAACACCTACACTCATATCTGTATCAAGAATATCGCTAAAAGGTCTAAACATAAACAACTTATAAAGCAATCCTGAATAAGCATAGTCCGTTGTTCCAGTCAACCCTGCGTGTGCTTTGCCGTGTTTTCTAATAAACTGCAATAGTTCTTTATTATCCGCCCTAGTAACATATTCATTCGCAGCAACAATGCATTCCCTATAATATCGGTAATGTTCTACCTGCAAAAAATCAAATTCTTGTTTTTCAAGTTTCATTACATATCTAGGAAACATTAGCATTAAACACCCCAATGCCAATTTTATCTCATCACGTTTGAAAAACATATCTGAACGGGGAGAATAGACATTTATTCCATTTCTCTCCAAAAAACTTGCAAGTGCTGTTACTCGCTGATGCTTAACCGAGCTGAATAAAAAAGCCAGTTGGTTGTAATCCGTAAGCTTTCCTGATTCTTTTAACTCCTTAATAAAACCAAGTATTTTCTCGTGCCACTCATCCTCATCATCTTTGCTAAATAATTTTACTACCGCAGGACTTTGTATATCGAACTTTACGTGTGGCTCAATTTTCTTTTGATAGCGATATCTATCCCAAGAAAATTTGAATTTGTGTCCCGATGTCATCGACATCCATTCATTATAGAAATCCACAATATCGCTATTAGAACGATAATTTACTACCAACGGAATAATCTTACATTCCTCATTTTCAAATTTGTGCGGAAATTCAAGTATATTACGGATAGTTGCACCTCTAAAACGATATAAACCTTGGTCATCATCTCCTACAACGCATATATTATGATGTTTAGCTCCAAGCAAAAAAACTATCTGTTCCTGTATATAGTTTGTATCCTGATATTCATCTATCATAAGATATTGAAGTTTATCTTGTAATTCTTCTAATATCTGTTTATTCTGCATAAGCAATTTGTAACATTCAGTCTGAATTGTTGAGAAATCAATCAAATTCCCTTCCTCAAGCATTTCTTGATAAACAGACAGTACTCTTCCAAGTGTTCTTATCTCAGGATTATCATCTGATTGCAATGCTTCAATATCAACCATTTCTTCAGACAAGTGGTTGATATATGTGCAAATCTCATCAGACCGTTTCCAAGAACCTCCCTTTGAAAGAAGCTCATCAATTCCTTCTATATTCTTAAATCTATGAAAATTTCTAAACACAAGATACTTTTGGTCGAAAGTATCAAGTAAACGATAATTTCGTTTAAGTCTTGTAAACTCTAAATTCTCTTTTATAATCCTCAAACATAAAGAGTGAAATGTACCAATATACATTTCATTTACATTGACAGAAATATTCCTTTCTGCTAACTCATTTGTAATACGAGTTATAAGTTCTTTAGCTGCCTTTTCCGTAAAAGTAGCCATCATTATTTGTTCAGGTTTTATGCCACATTCTTGAATGAGATAAACCGCCCTCTTAACAAGTGTAAACGTTTTACCTGTACCGGGTCCTGCTGTGATAAGTACAAGACCGTCTGTGGCACTTATTGCTTCCTTTTGAGCTTCGTTTGCATTTCCATAATTAAACATATAAACAGCTCCTATTCCGTCCCAGTAAATTCCACTTTTCTTTATTCATCTAAAATAACTTCGCATATATCTCCGATGTCACAATGAAACACCTGACATATCCTCATCAGTACTTCAAGAGATACTGGCTCATTCTTATTTATCTTCGTTGCAGCGTATGATGTAATTTCGGCTGCACGCATTAAATCCTGTCTTTTCATTTGATTGTCAATCATAAGTTTTTGAAGTTTGCTATAGCATATCTTCATCAGTAACACCTCTTCATCTTATAATTCTTCTTCGTTACAGTTAACCATTTAATATTATATATTAAATTTTCAGGCATTTCAAGATTTCGGACAGAAATGTAACCTTTCAGACACTAAGGTGTCACTTTTTGCAAACACCTAATACGACTCTTTTAAAGAATACTAAAAAAGAGATGCCGAAGCACCTCAATTATACATTCTATTATTAACATTCAATGCAATCATTGCTATGACCTTTTCTATCGGCAGCTCTTTTCCGTCCGGTGCAACTGCTTTCCCAAAAGCGATTGCTTCCGGTTCAGCACTTTTCATTGCTTCCCGAATGGCAAACTGCATTTCCTCTTTTACTGATTTTTCGGTTGTTCCATTTTCTTTCGCTATTTATCTGAAAATGTCGTTCACTTCTACTTCCTCCTGTGTCTATTAGTATGTGTCTATTACTGATAGTTGTTGTTATAGCATATTTGCTCTGTCGAAGTCCCGAAAAATTTGTCGATAGCAGAAATTTTTTATACTGAAAAAAAGAAAGCTCGTCGATTAGGACGAACTTCTGTGTTTTATGGAAGTATTTGCTTTGACTGCTTCACAAGTGTATCTATGACTTCATAAATTCTGTTTCTATCTTCAGGAACAAGTTTTTCAAGCTTCTCATTCAGCATTGAGTTCTTGACTGTATATCCCGTTTCCAGAACATCTGTAAGAACCATATCTGATGATACACCTAAAGCATTTACTATCTTTATGAAAGTTTCGAGTGACGGAATTTTCTCTCCACGCTCAACCATACCAATATAATTTGTTGTCAAATCTGTTTTCTCAGCCAAATCTTCTTGGCGTAATTTCTTCGCAAGTCGGAACTTTCTTATATTCTTTCCGATTGTATCGAGCTTCATCGCATCACCTCCCTTAGTGTGTTTCCATAACTAATAGTATAGATTAAGTCGATTTCAAATCACACGCACCCAAAGGAAGTTAAACCAACTATTAGTGATGATTCCCAACTATTTTTATGTTATACTATAAAAGTAGTAATTCACGATTGTTAATGGCGAACGACAAATCACAACCCAAGAGCCAAGTTAAACAATCTCCAAAAAAACTTAGGGGCAAAAAGGAATGGAAGAAAGAAAAATAATATTCAGTAAGCGTTTCAAGAAATATAAGTTCATGAATTCTGATACAGAATCCAAAGACGATGCTGATTACGATGCCGCTATTTCACAAGTCAGTGATTTCTTTGAATATATGCGAAAGAACCGCAAAAGTGTTCCTGATGAAGAAAGAATCGCCAATAAAGATAAGTTCATTAAAACCGTAGAAGAATTATCTAACACCTATAAAATTGATGTAAATTTAGAAGAATTTAGCGAAGGTTATGTAGCACACATCTATCTTGATTACGGTTGCTACAACGGATATATTAAGAAGCTGCTAGCAATGTTGTTTATCCTTGCCGATGATATTTCCTTTTTAGATGGCAAAAAAGAAGATGCCGATATGCTTTTCAGCTTCACTTATCACACACACCATATTTTCCTGAATAACAGAGAAACAACCGATTTCTCATAATGTACCCGATGGCTACTCAACTGAGCAGCCATCTTTTCAATTTTCCAGACACCGTCTGGAATTTTTAATATGCCGGAATACCGTATCCATAGATATTGCTGCTTCCGACTGTGTAACTGTCGTATTTCCTGCCGACCTTGCAGACTGTTTAATTGTTTTCTCCGTACGTTCTAGAGTTCGGATGCTCTGTTTTCCGACAGGATTGACCGATTGTTTTTGAAGCTGCTTCTCTGCACGCTTGGTCTTGAAATTCTCAATTCCCGTTTTGGCTTTCTGATAATTCTGCCTTGTTTCACGCACACCCCATCTGGCTTGTATCTCTTGTTTTTATATCAGCCATCGGTTTCCTCCTTTCTCGAAAAAAATAACAGCCTTACGTTTGATTTCGTAAGACTGTCTCATAATTTCTTTATTGAATTGTAACTGCTTAATACTTAAATATAACTGTTTTGCACTCTTCACAAATTGAAGCAGCTACCCTTGTTCTATGACTTGGTTTAAGCTCTGTGATTTTCACAAAGCCCTCTGCATTTTTCGCATTTTCAAATACTCCCGGTACTTTATTTGCAAAGCTAAAAGCACCATCTTTACTGCAAAACAAGTATCCGTCACGCATCTCTTTACCACATTCAAGGCATTTCATTGTATGCACCTCCATTTCATTCATTTGTCATTTGCCTACTTAATTTTAATGCTTCTTGTACTCGCTGTTCAAAGACATCTGCCTTTACAAGAGCAATGCCTTCTGCATCATCTCCGAGAACAACTAATCTGTCGCCTTCATTTAGTTCAAATGTTTCCCTTGCCGCTTTCGGTATTACAATCTGACCTTTGCTGCCGATAGTGACTGTCCCCCATAAATGCTTACCTATCGGGGCAGGAGCAATCTTTATATCATCGACTTTATTGTCCTGATGAACAAGTGAATCTATCGTAACGCCATAGTATTTTGCCAGCTTGTCACACTTATCAATATCAGGATAAGTTTCTCCCTGTTCCCATTTAGAATAGGACTGTCTGGAAATTCCTATCACTTCTGCGACCTGTTCTTGCGTCAGTCCTTTGATATTGCGAAGAAATATCAGGTTATCTGCCAACACTTGTTTCACCTCCTCGTCTACTAATATTATACGTCCGAGAAAGTACACTTTCCACCATACAAACTTGTCAGAAAAGTATTTTTAATGTTAATTTTACCTGCATTACTCAGATATCTTCTTAGCGGTTTGTATAAATAACCGTCTTAAAGACTGCAATCACTTCATACTGGTGTCTGTCCGTCAGTGTATCAAAGATAATCGTCTTATTACCTTCCCCAAAGCTCTTGTTTCTGTACGTCATCAGTCCCGTAAGTAAAAGTGTCCGTTGCTACAAGCAACGCATATTAACATCAGTGCAAAATAAGAACCTATCAATCGTAATTTACAATTTAAAAAATGGGCAATTCCGCACCGGAACTGCCCATATGTTTTGAAAATTATGCGATTTTCTTTTGCTTGCACCGATTTCTGCATCAATTGATGTAAATCGCTGTTTTTTTAGTTTTTTATCAAATGAAGTACGTCCCGTCTATTTGGTGAAACGGTACATCTTTACATCATCTTAATAAAGCTTTGCACCTGCCGGAATATGGTTATCAACCATCAGAAGATGCAGTTCTTCATCCTCTGAATCCTTCAGGTTATTCACTGCTGAAAGCAGCATACCGCAAGACTCGATTCCCATCATCTTTCTTGGCGGAAGGTTGGTGATTGCGATCAGTGTCTTACCAACTAATTCTTCCGGCTCATAGTAAGAGTGGATTCCGCTTAAGATCGTGCGGTCTGTACCTGTTCCGTCATCCAGTGTGAACTGAAGGAGCTTCTTGCTCTTCGGAACTGCTACACACTCTTTAACCTTTACGGCACGGAAATCAGATTTGCTGAATGTATCGAAATCAACCTCTTCTTCAAATAAAGGCTCAACCTTTACGTTGGAGAAGTCAATCTTCGCGCTGTCTTTGAAGAATCCGTTGTTGTCGTTTGCAGTTGCTTCTTCTACTGCTCCGGATTTTCCTGCTTTTTTGTCAGAGTCAAGACTCTTCATTGTCGGGAACAGTAATACATCTCTGATTGCCTCTGCTCCTGTCAGCAGCATACACATTCTGTCGATACCGAATCCGATACCACCTGTAGGCGGCATACCGATCTCCAGTGCGTTCATGAAGTCTTCATCTGTTGTGTTGGCTTCATCATCTCCCTGTGCAAGCAGCTCTTCCTGCGCTTTGAAACGCTCTCTCTGATCGATCGGGTCATTCAGCTCGGAGTAAGCATTTGCCATCTCCCATCCATTCATGAAGAACTCGAAACGCTCTACATATTCCGGATTCTCTGGTTTCTTCTTTGTCAGTGGAGAGATCTCAACCGGGTGATCCATAACGAATGTCGGCTGAAGCAGGTGTTCCTCTACGAACTCCTCGAAGAAGAGGTTGAGGATGTCACCTTTCTTATGTCTCTCTTCAAATTCTACATTATGCTCTTTTGCAAGTTCTCTTGCCTGCTCCAGAGTCTCAACTTCATTCCAGTCAACGCCTGCGTATTTCTTAACTGCGTCAACCATTGTGATACGCTCGAACGGTTTACCAAGATCCATCGGGATTCCTTTGTAAACGATCTGTGTTGTTCCAAGAACTTCCTGAGCAACAAAGCGGTACATATTCTCTGTCAGATCCATCATGCCGTGGTAATCTGTGTATGCCTGGTAAAGCTCCATCAGAGTGAACTCTGGGTTATGTCTTGTGTCAAGACCTTCGTTACGGAATACACGTCCGATCTCGTATACTTTCTCAAGTCCACCAACAATCAGTCTCTTCAGGTACAGCTCAAGTGAAATACGAAGCTTCAGATCCTCATTCAGTGCGTTGAAATGTGTCTCGAACGGTCTTGCGGCTGCTCCACCGGCATTTGCTACAAGCATCGGAGTCTCAACTTCCATGAATCCTTCTCCGCTTAAGTACTTACGGACTGCTGCAAGGATCTTGGAACGTTTGATAAATGTATCTTTAGAGTCTGCATTCATGATCAGGTCTACGTATCTCTGACGATAACGTGTGTCTGTATCTGTCAGGCCGTGGAACTTCTCCGGAAGCATCTGTAAGCTCTTGGAGAGAAGTGTCATCTTCTCAGCATGGATAGAGATTTCTCCTGTTCTTGTTCTGAAAGCGAATCCTTCAAGTCCGAAGATATCACCGATATCAGATTTCTTGAAATCAGCGTAAGCGTCTGTTCCGATTGCATCTCTTGCTACGTATACCTGGATATTTCCCTGTAAATCCTGGATGTTACAGAAAGAAGCTTTTCCCATAACTCTCTTGAACATCATACGTCCTGCGATTGCTACGTGGATCGGGCTTGCATCCATGATGCTTCTTCTCTCTTCGTAATCATTCTTGAGAGCCTCTTTTGCCTGCTCTTCATCCATACCTTCTACGTTCGGCTGCTGGTGATCTTTTAAAATCTCAGCCTCATGTGCCTCATAGAGATCTTTTACTTCGAGTGAATGGTGTGTCTGGTTAAACTTTGTAATCTGGAAAGGGTCTCTTCCGTTCTGCTGCAGTTCTGCAAGTTTCTCACGGCGAACCTTTCTCAGCTGATTCATATCTGGTTCCTGTGTGTTCTTCTGATTCTGTCCCACTGTCTGTTCTCCTTCCGTTTCTATCTGCTTCCGCATCGATTTTTACATAAATCAACTTGGAAGCATTATTTTGTATATTGTCTTTTTAAGCGAATTCAGACCTCTTAATAGTAAGAGGTCTGTCCTAAGCTGATTATGAACGTTTGATATCAAGTACTTTGTACTGGATAACTCCTGCCTGTGTCTCAACGTCAACGACATCATTGATTTTCTTTCCGATCAGTGCATGACCTACCGGAGACTCATTGGAGATCTTTCCTTCCAGACTGTTCGCCTCTGTAGAACCAACAATCTTGAACTCCATCTCTTCATCAAATGTGATGTCATAAACCTTTACTGCACATCCAACATTGATCTTATTAAGATCAACTTCATCCTCTACTACAACTTCTGCATTCTTCAGGATTGCCTCAAGCTCCTCGATACGGGCTTCGATATCTCTCTGCTCGTCTTTCGCTGCATCATACTCAGCGTTCTCGGAAAGGTCTCCCTGCTCTCTTGCCTCTTTGATCTTACCTGCAACTTCTTTTCTCTTTACTACTTTCAGATTCTCAAGTTCATCCTCAATTGCCTTTAATCCGGCATAAGTAAGTAATCTTTTTTTTGCCTCTGCCATTGTTCCTGCTTCCTTTCTACTTCCTTACCGTCACTGCCTGTTGCAATAACGTTTCGTTTCCTACAACATTTACAGATTCTCTGCAAATCATTTTCTGTCTATACTTTTCATGCATTCAAAGTTTCTTCTCTGTCTACAGATATTATGATGTAACCGGATTGCTCCATTGCTATGCAATTTATACTTTTGACACTTACATCATATTATCGGTTTTAAAATGCATGTCTGCTGTCTTTTTCTCCTGAACGCCAATCGTTATATCAGCGTCCGTCCGCAATTTCAATATTATACTCAAACTCGCGCTTTCTGTCAAGCAATTTCACTCTCACAGGTCACTTCTGCGCAGTGTATGAAAAGCCTTTAAAACCGCCTTTTTCCGAACTTTTTCCATTCTGTTTTCCAACTGTTTTCCGAAGTCCCGGAGCTTCTTTTCCTATAGTCTCTGAAAGAGCAGTTCTTCCAGTTCCTGATAGGACTCTACGCGGTTGATTTCTTCACGCAATTTTGCAGAACCTTTCAATCCCTTTGTATACCATGCCACATGTTTTCTCATCTCGCGGATACCAATAAATTCACCTTTGTATTTTAGCTGTAATCTGGCATGACGAAGCATCATATCACGAACTTCTTCTTTTCCCGGACGTTCTGGTAATGTGCCTGTCTCTTCATATGTGATCATCTCGGAGAAGATCCATGGATTTCCCTGTGCTCCTCTTGCGATCATGATTCCGTCACACCCTGTCTGTTTTACCAGCTCCTCTGCTTTCTGTGGGCTTGTCACATCTCCGTTTCCAATTACCGGAATAGAGACAGCTTCTTTTACCTGACGGATGATATCCCAATCTGCCTGTCCGCTGTAATACTGTTCTCTTGTCCTTCCATGCACGGCTACAGCTGCTGCCCCGGCCTCCTCAATGATCTTCGCGATCTCAACCGCATTAACGCAACTGTCATCAAATCCTTTTCTTATCTTCACAGTGACCGGCTTATCAATTGCCTTCACCATTGCACTGACGATTTCATAAACGAGCTTCGGATTCTTCATAAGTGCAGAGCCTTCTCCGTTACGTACAACCTTCGGCACCGGACATCCCATATTGATATCCATAATATCAAATGGACGCTCTTCCACACGTTTTGCCATCTCACTCATAATCTTCGGATCTGATCCAAAAAACTGCAGTGACACCGGCTGTTCATCCGGGTGGATCTCCAGAAGTGATTCTGTATTCTTATTATTATATAAAATCGCTTTTGCGCTGACCATCTCCATACACAAAAGACCTGCTCCCTGTTCTTTACACAACACACGGAATGGAAGATCTGTCACTCCGGCCATCGGTCCTAAGATGTAACGGTTTGGCAGCGTCACATTTCCTATTTTCAACTGTTTCATCATATTCTATTCTTTCTAATCTATAACTATTCTTCTTATTTGACTTTAGTATCATAGTAAATAACTGCCAAAAAGTCAACGTACACGATCTGTTCTTTCGCATTCACACAAAAAAGTCTGAATAAATCCGGCAATCACAAAGCTTTTGCAATCCTCCATTTATTCAGACTTTTTTATCTGTCTTTTAATATCTCTTGATTTTTCTTGAAGCTGTCTTCTCAAATTCTTTCTCGCGAATGATCAGACTGTAAATCTTTTTATATGCCGGTGCACCCTGATTATATTCATCAATCAGTTTTTGAAGTTCTAAGCGGACTTCCTCTTCTCTTTCAAGTCCCTGTTTTTTTGCGTACTCTTCATCCGGATATATTTCTGCCTCGATCACTCCTTTTGCTTCTCTTACTAATACTTCCTGTACCAGTCTTGAAGAACTTAATTTATTCTCCAGTTCTTCCGGTGAGACATTTTCTCCATTCTTTGTAATGATCAGGTTTTTCTTTCGTCCTGTCAGATAGATAAACCTTTCTTCATCTACATATCCAAGATCCCCTGTGCAAAGCCATCCATCTTTCAGTGCGGTTTTTGTTTCTTCCGGCATCTTGTAATATCCTTGCATTACACTGCTTCCGCGAACCCACAGTTCTCCATCTACAGTCTTTGCCTCGCAGTTTGGAAGAAGTTGTCCTACTGAATTCTTTTTTACATTCCATGCAACGGTTGTACTGATGACCGGTGAACATTCTGTCATTCCATATCCCTGGAGAATCTGGATTCCAAAACGTTCGAACAGCTCAATATACTCCGGATTCAGGTATGCCCCTCCACTGCAGATCGTATGGAACTGAGATCCAAATACTGCTTCTTTTACCACTTTTTCCGGAAGGTCTTTTACATCTTCTAACTTTTTTGCAAAAGTTTCAATCATAAGCGGTACCATCAAGATCATATTCGGCTTAAATAATTTGATATTTTTTGCCACACGCATCAAAGAGTCATTGATACAGATAATTGCACCGAGAGAAATTCCTTTCAGGATATCCATACTCAGGCAGTATGCGTGGTGAATCGGTAAAACTGACAGGATCACATTTCTCTCTGGGAGCTTCATATCCAGACATGTCGCGTTCTCAACGAGATTTCTATGTGTCAGCATAACACCTTTGCTCTTTCCTGTTGTCCCTGATGTGAACATGATCGTACAGAGTTGATCCGGAGTAATCTCTGTTTTTTCTACTCCTGTATCCTCATCTATCGTTTGTTCCATCATTGATTTTGTAAGAGAAAGTATATTTCCCTCATTCACTTCTTTCTGCATAGAAAGGATGTACTTCAGTTTTGTACACTTTTCTTTCGCCGCTTCGATCACATCTTTACGGATCTCATCCAGAATCAGGATTGTCACATCTGCACGGTCGATAAGTTCACACAGTTCTTCTGCCGGAAGTGACATATCCAATGGTACTGCAACATTTCCGCCGTCCACAATTCCAAAATAGGAAGCAATCCATAGATAAGAAGTCGCACCGATCAATGCGATATGACTTTTTGGTTCTCCCAGTTTTTTCAATAATGCTGTTATTCTCTCACTGTCTTCTTTCAACTGTGTGTATGTCTTTGCCGCAATTTCATTTTTTCCTGTTTTGTAACGGATTGCGTCTTCATTTCCAAAACATTTTTCTGCATTTGTAAGAATATCGCGAATTGTTCTATATTCCATTTTCTTTTCCCTCTACTTCAAAGACTCAAGATACGCTACAGCTTCTCCGACTGTTCGGATATCTGCTGCCTTGTCCTGTTCAATCTCCACATCCATCTCGTCTTCTATTTCACCAAGCATGCTCATAAAATCAAAGGATGTGAATCCAAGATCTTCCATAAAACGTGATTCCGGCTTGATGTCTTCCTGTTCAATTTCTACATAATTACAAATAATATCTACTAACTGCTCAAACATGATTTTTTCCTTTCCATTCTGTCCTTATCGTGATTTTCAACATGATCCGGATCATCTTTCTTTTATACAAGCTTTATAATTTCTCCAATTGTAAGTTCAGGATTTTCTGCTCCCTTGAACATAATTTTACATAAATAGTAATACAGATATTCCAGCTCTTCTCTTGAGATTGCTTTTTTCTGATGTTCAAAGTTGAAATCCAATCCATTATCCTCCGGTCGGTGCATGACTGTCAGATACATTGCCTGTGTTGTCATTCCATTCGGATACCATTTTGTCTTATATTGAATTCCTCCAAGATCTTCCAGTCCTTTCTCCTGCAATGTCATCGGCTGGTAAGTCAAAGACATCGGCTCATACGTCAGTCCTTTCTGTGGCTGTGGATATGTCCTGGAGCGATATGCGAAATATTCTGTCGGGTCATAATTTGCATGACGGAATAATTCATTCTGCTTATCACGGATTTCATATACTGCATCGATAAACTTCACATCTTCTGAAAATACGGTACGAAACGGGAACGAATGAATTCTTGTTCCACCGGATTTCTTTTCCTTTAATGTAGCTCTTCTGGCAATCGCATTATTGATCGATACATCCTCCTGTCCATTCATTTTCTGGAAGTAAGTACGTAATCCCATCAACAAAAGACATGCCAGAGATACCCGGTACTTTTCACAAAAATCCATCAGACGTTTGGTCGGTTCTGCTTCCAAATGAAAGATATCCAATGCAGAACTCACATCATCTGTCGCATTAAATGCAGAACGAAGCTTTGGATTTTTAAACATTTCCCTCGCTGCATCCAACTTATCTGTTCCATTAACACCGTTATAAACCGGCTCTGATGCTTCAATCAGTTCCCTGAAAAATTCTCTGTCTCGCTGCTGTGCTTTACTTCCGGCTTCATATGCGAGATCCTTCTTTACCTGATCTATGTAAGAACACATATCCTTTGGATATGGGACACCTTCGTATTTTGCATTACAGTACAGCTCAATAATATCTTTCAGAAATGTGATCAGTGACTGGGCATCTACCACCATATGATGTCCGAGGAAATACACTCCGTTGAATCCATCTGAAGTGCGGATCATTTTAATCTTCGTCATCGGTGAATCCTCGAGTGGGAATGGAACTGTTGTCCATTTCTGCATCGTATCAGCTGCCTCTTCCATAGTCACATTGGAGAAATCAACGAACTCTATCTCCCGTTCTTTTCTGTCCTGCTCTGCACTTACAACATACTGATATACATTTCCCTCTTTGTCCTTTGCAAAGCGTATCCGCATCCCTTCATTTCTCTCATATGCTTTGTAAATAGATTCTCGGAGTACATCCCAATCCAGATCTGTGCCAATTGTCAGGCTTGTACCAATATTCAGTACTGCTGCATTCGGACAAAATGGCAGATAATACAAATGAAATTTTTGTGCTACTGTCAGTGGGTATACAGGATATCCTTTTCTTGTTTTCATCATTCTATGATTCCTCCTATAAATGAATCCATTGCTCCTTCATAAGCTTCTCTGTCTTTATAATAACTTTCGCAGTGTCCTGCCCCGTGGATGATCAGCTTCTGTTTTGGAGATTTACAATTTTTATAAATTTCTTCAGACATACTGCATGGAACAAATGTATCGGCGTCTCCATGGATCAAAAGGACAGGAACTTTTGCTTTTCTGACTTCACGTGCAGAATTGCACTCATCCAGTCCATATCCTGCCTGTTTTTTATTCACCGCATCCGCAATCTGTATCATTGGAAACGCCGGAAGATGATACATACTGTGAAGTACATGTGTAAACACTGCCTTGGGCGAAGTAAACGGACAATCTGCAATAATTCCTTTTACCTGCTGTGGCAAATCAAGCCCGCTTGCCATCAATACTGTGGCGCCTCCCATAGAATTACCATGCAGGAGAATCTGAACATTTTCTCCTTCCTGTCCAATCACCCATTCAATCCATCGATATGCATCATAACGGTCCTTACATCCGAATCCAATGTATTTCCCTTCACTTTGCCCATGTGATCTCTGATCAACAAGAAGAACGTTATAACCACGCTTCAGATAATAATTTGAAATACTTCCATAATCCGCAAGCCCCTGACTCGTGTAGCCATGAAAACAGATCACTGCTTTTTTGCATTTCTTTTCTTCGACATTTCCTGCTCCCCGGAAATACGTTCCATGAAGCTTCAAACTGTCTTCCGACCGGATCCAGACATCTTCATGAGGCTGCTCCATCATCCACTCCCTGCATTCCTTCATCTTTGAGAAATACTGATCCCAGTCTACCCCGGACATCTTCATCGTGCGTTCTGTCTTTGCGTTATAACGCATCATTGTTCTTCTGTAAAAGTATGCACTTCCACCTGCCTCTGCTGATACGATTCCCACCAGACCTGCAAGTGCAAGAAGTTTTCCGTAATGCATCATCTTTTTCACCTTTGCTTCCTTTTTACAGTTATTTCTGTTTCTGTGTTTTCTTTATTGCATTCTGTTCTGCTTTTCTGCTATCAATCAGTTTTTTCAGATACAAAGCTTTGTCAATGTTGCCTTCTACTTTCAATTTTCCCAGTGTTACTGCCAGAACCGGATCCAGCTTTCCCTCATTGATCTTAAATAATGTCTCTGCCGAACAAGTAAAAATCGCATCTCTGTCATAATACTCGTATGGTTCCACATACAGCTTTCCTTCTTTTACCTCTGCATAAAAGATTCCCTCTACTTCTCCTGTTACATTGAACTGATATGCAAGATGTTCATTCACAGTACTTACGTCTGCTTCCATCATCATCCCTTTTACTTTTGAAAACATGTCTGCGTATGTCATTTTTCTCTCCCTCTCCTTTTCAGTTTTTCATTTTTCGACCGGCGGTCGATTTGCTATGTTTTTAATCTATCACTTTTTCGACCTGTGGTCAATTATCTATTTCAGACAATCTTTTGTTTTAAAGTGTCCTTTTTTTGTCCTCTTTTTTATTTCTATTTTATTGGTTCTTCCGACTTTATTGTGCTATACTTAAAAGGATATCGGTCAATTCCCGTAATCTGGAACTGGCCAAATATACTTACGAATATACGAGGCGGACTTCTATGCCAAAACAATTAAAATACGATAAGATTCTGGATGCTCTTCAAAAGCTTCTGGAAACCAAAGAACTTTCTAATATCTCTGTCAGTGAGATTGCTCAGACTGCTGAAATTGGAAAAGGAAGTATTTATTATTATTTTTCTTCCAAAGATGCAATTCTTGAAGCACTGGTAGAACGCAATTATGAAGTTCCAATAACAACAGCAAGACATCTTGCAGAGCAAAGAGAGATTTCACCTTTCACACGCATGGCTCTGATCTTTCAGGCCTGCCGAAATTCCTCTGCGGCTTTTTTAAAGACACAGCCATCAACTACAAAGGCTGCACCGGAGCGGGCTTTTCTTCATCAAAAGTACATGAATCATCTCATCGTTTCACTCAAGCCGGTTCTTGCTTCCATTATTGAACAAGGGATTGCACAGGATTTAATCCGCTGTGCTGACCCTGTTTCTCTTGCTGAGATCGTACTGATTGTACTGACTGTTAAGATGGATAACACCTTAGTACCTTCAACAGCAGATGAGATTGAACAGACAATCTCTGCTCTTGTCTCTCTTTTGGAAAAAGGAACTGAGAATCCTGCGGGATCGCTAAACTTTCTGATGGCACAGCTGTAAGCAGTTTTCTGTTCGCGGCACCTGCATTACACAACATATCCCACCATTTTGAATTGCTGACGGTGATATGATAAATCATGAGACGAAAGGAGTGTTTTTATGATTATTCGTCCTGTTTTTAATATATTATTACTCCCTGATATCACTTATTTTTTTAAACGTGATTTCTTTCCGGGGGCTGCTGCAGACCAGATTGAAGTCGGTACAGATATTCTGTTTCCATTTTTGAAAAATGAAGTGGATGAGACTACTGTTACTATAGATGATATTTACCCGGTCGGTATGTCTGCGAGAGTCGAATCCATCGGTGATGATGACAGCATCCAGATTCGTACATTAGAACGTGTCAGTCTTGATGATATTGAGCTGGATAAGAACGGACAGATTACAGCTACAGCTTCCATCCGCCCGGAGGTAGATGATCTACCTTTAGAAGAAGAGAAGCAGACTTTCACAAACCTGCGGAACTCGCTTCTGAAATTTGTTCAGAATTATCAATGGGGGATCTGGGCAAGAAGCTACATTATCCAGAGAAAGAATATCTATGACCTTGGTTCTGCTCTTTCAGATTATCTGAACATTACTTCCGAAGAAAAATATGCAATTGTTGAGACAGATTCCCGCCGTGAGCGCTGTGAACTGATTGAGAATGCGATCAAAGAATTCATGGAAGTGGCCAAAGTTTCTTCTGAAGCACAGGAGGCACAGAAAGGTGACCAAGAGCAGCTTTACAGAGAGGCTGCAATTAAGAAGCAGATCGATTACCTTCAGAAAGAATTAGATGAGATGCACCCGGAAAATATTTCCGATGTCCGTGCTTTTGAAAAAAAGATCCAGGAATCCGGCATGAATGAAGATGCCCGTAAGGAAGCGGACAAAGTCCTGAATCGTATGAAGCAGGAAGGAAAAGACAGCCATGAATATGGGCTTCTCTATGACTATCTTGATTTTGTCACCAGTCTTTCCTGGAAGCATCCGGAATTTACACCGATTGATTTAAACCGGGCAGAAGAGATTCTTGATGAAGATCATTATGGACTTAAGAAAGTCAAAGAACGTATCATCCAGCAGATTGCTGTTATGGCACTGAACCGGAAACAGTATGGTTCCATCCTCCTTTTTGTCGGTGCGCCTGGTACCGGTAAGACAAGTATCGGACAGAGTATTGCCCGTGCGTTAAACCGCGAATATGTCCGCATCAGTCTCGGCGGTATCCGAGATGAAGCTGAGATCCGCGGTCACAGAAGAACTTATATCGGCGCTATGCCGGGACGGATCATGGAAGGGATTAAACGCAGCGGCGTTTCCAATCCTGTTGTAGTTCTTGATGAAGTAGATAAGCTTGCGAAAGATTATGGCGGAGATCCGGCAAGTGCATTGCTTGAGGTGCTTGATCCGGAGCAGAACAGTACATTTACAGACCATTATATGAATGTTCCATATGACTTATCCAATGTTCTGTTCGTCTGCACAGCAAATTCTACAGATACGATTCCTGAACCGCTTCTGAACCGTATGGAAGTGATCGATTTTCCAGGATATACGGCAGTGGAAAAATTCCATATTGCCAGAAAGCACTTACTTCCAAAGGCAATGGACGCTATGGGAATCCAGAAGAAAATGTTAAAGATAACGGATGGTGCATTGCGCAAGGTCATTGAAGATTATACGATGGAATCCGGAGTCCGTGGACTTAAGAAACAGATTGATATGCTTTGTCGTTCCGCTGCTGTGCGTCTTGTAAAAGAAGAGGGGCAGACTCTGACAGTAAATAAATCGAATCTGAAAGACTATCTCGGCCGTAAGAAACTGCATCATGACCAGAAATTAACTTCCACACAGCCTGGTGTTGTCACCGGACTTGCATGGACACAGGCAGGCGGTGAGATTCTGTTTATAGAGACAAAGCTGACAGAAGGGGAAGGAAAGGTGATCATCACCGGACAGCTTGGAGATGTCATGAAAGAATCTGTACAGATTGCACTGACACTTGTGAAGTCTCTTTATCCTAAAGAAAGCAAGGTTTTCCAGGATCATGATCTGCACATTCATGTGCCGGAAGGAGCTGTTCCAAAAGACGGTCCATCTGCCGGCATTACATTAACCACAGCACTTGCTTCCCTTGTTACCGGAAAGGCTGTCAGCCCGGATTATGCCATGACCGGTGAAGTTTCCCTCCGCGGAGGTGTACTTCCGATCGGTGGGCTTCCTGAGAAACTGATGGCTGCCCAGAGGGCTGGTATTACAAAAGTACTGATTCCTTTTGACAACGCAGATGATCTCGAAGATGTAGCTGCTGAAGTAAAGGATAAGCTGAAAATCACTCCGGTGAAAAAGGTCAGCGACGTTCTGAAGTTATTGCTCGGATAAAAAGTGACCTATCGTTAAACGGAAACTATGAGAAACAAAAGCCCATAGCAGGAATTCTGATAAGTTCAGCAAACTTATCATTCAGATTCCGCCATGGGCTTTTTTATAGTTTTAAAATTCGACAGATAAACCGTAATCTATTTATCTGACTATTTATTCCTCTGTCTCTTCTTCCATCTCTTCTCCGAGATAGAATACTTTGTAAAACATTTCAAGAGACTTGAAAAGCTCTTCCTTTGTGTTCTGCAGTTCTTTGATCTTCAGTACACTTCCGATCTCATCGAATGAGAAATCACCCTCGTTGTGCTCTACTTTCAACTCAAGGTTTCCATTCTCATCAAACACCAGCAGGAGAACTCCTCCAACATCCGCTGTATACAACACACACATGATCTGCAGTTCCTGTTTCACTGCTTCCGGAAGAGATTCAAATTCCGGGTTCAGATAATATTTCTGCTCATAGGAGCTGGCCGCACACAATACCATTTCTTCATCCATAATTTTTACACCTTATATCACTGCCCACAGTTTCTGTAAACAGTACTTACCTTTCCATATTTTCCACATTCACTGCATAATCCCGATGACTTATTCACATTCCGTAGGTCTTATCCACCTGGTTATACATATCCATATACGCCGCGCACCGAAACTTCTCCGGCATACACCGCCTCTTCGGTTCCATCTTCTTTCCGAACAATCAACTCCCCTGTCTGATTGATTCCAAGTGCGTAAGCATTGTACTGTTCTTTCGCGCCAAGAATCCGGACCTCACGGTCTTTATTAACCAGTAATTCGCTGTAACGTTCTTTCAGACCGGACAGATCTCCATGTTCAAGGAAAACTGTGTAATTCTGTTCAAAGCGTTTCATCACTGCTGCGATCAACGGTGCTCTCTTTACCACATGTCCACATTCCAGTCTGAGTGATGTCGCTGTCTCACGGATTTCCTCAGGGAACTCTGTCAGGTTCACATTGATCCCTACACCAATCGTTACATGATTAATGTAATCGATCTGAGTGCTCATCTCTGTCAGGATTCCGACGAGCTTCTTTCCATTAATGATAATATCATTTGGCCACTTGATCTTTACATCTGGGTTTCCACAGGAATCTCCGCAATCCATGATTCCCTCTGCTACACTTAATGCCATCACAAGCGTCAGCATCGGCGCCTGATCCGGTTCAATCTCCGGACGAAGCAACAAGGACATGTAAATGCTTGAACCTGACGGTGAATCCCAGGAACGGCCCCTTCTCCCTCTTCCGGCTGTCTGCTTATCTGCTACCGCAAGTGTACCTTCCAGTGCACCTTCATCTCCCATCTGCTTGATCCTCAGATTTGTAGAATCTACCGAATCGTAATAAACGATGTTTCTTCCGGCCCACTGCGTATCCATCAGGCTATCGAGCTCTTCTTTCGTCATCACATCTGGACTATCTACAATATGATAACCTTTATTCCGCACAGCTTCAACCTGATATCCTTCTTCCTGCAGCTGACGGATCACCTTCCAAACTGCAGTTCTTGACACCCCGAACTTTTCACAAAGCTGCTGCCCTGACACATATCCGTCCGCTTCTCTCAATAATTTTAATATTTCAGCTTTCATTTTAATTCCACCTCTCATCAGACCTTTATACAAAAGAAAGGTGTCTGTCCCATCTCTGGAATAACAGACACCTTCTGCTCTTTCTTATTTTCCACAGAAGCCGGTCTGATCTTCAACTCATTTATCATACCAAACTTCTGCTGATTTCTCAAGTTCATCAAATACATTGCGGGTTACTGTTCACACGATGTGCGATTACGTTCTCTTAGAACTCACCAAGTGTTGCAACCATTACAGCCTTGATCGTATGCATTCTGTTCTCTGCCTCATCGAATACTTTGGACTGTGCAGACTCGAATACTTCGTCGGTTACTTCCATATCTTCGATTCCGAAACGCTGTCCCATCTCTGCTCCGATCTTTGTCTTCAGGTCATGGAATGCCGGCAGGCAATGCAGGAAAATAGCTGTATCTTTTGCATTTGCCATAACTTCTTTTGTTACCTTATATGGTGAAAGTTCTTTGATTCTCTTCTCCCATACTTCATCCGGCTCGCCCATGGATACCCATACATCTGTATAGATAACATCTGCGTCCTTTGTTCCTTCTTTCACATCTTCTGTCAGAGTAATTGTTGCTCCGGACTGTGCAGCATAACCTTTACAAGTTTCAACAAGCTCTTCGTTCGGGAAATATTCTTTCGTTGTACATGCTACGAAATGCATTCCAAGCTTAGAGCATGCAATCATCAGGGAATTACCCATGTTAAACCTTGCATCTCCCATGTATACAAGCTTGCGGCCTTTGAGTTCTCCGAAATTCTCACGGATTGTCAGCATATCTGCCAGCATCTGTGTCGGATGATATTCGTTTGTCAGACCGTTCCATACCGGTACTCCTGCATATTTTGCAAGATCTTCTACGATTTCCTGACCGAATCCACGATATTCGATTCCGTCATACATTCTTCCAAGTACACGGGCTGTGTCTTCGATACTCTCTTTCTTTCCAATCTGAGAACCTGATGGATCAAGGTAAGTTGTTCCCATTCCCATATCATGCGCTGCCACTTCGAATGCACAACGTGTTCTTGTACTTGTCTTCTCAAAGATCAGTGCAATGTTTTTGCCATGATAATGATCCACCGGTACTCCGTTTTTCTTCTTCTCTTTGAGGTCTGCTGCCAGGTCAAGCAGGTATGTAATCTCCTCTGGTGTAAAATCCTTCAGTGTCAGAAAATTTCTTCCTTTTAAATCCATTGTTCTCGTCCTTTCTATTCTATAACTATATGAATCAGAACCCTCTCTGTCCTTTTCTTCTTCATATCTTTGAACCTACATTGTAACCGATGAATTTAGTATACTACATTCATGTATAAAAATGCAACTAAAACTTTATTTTACTCTGTTTTATACATATTTATTCAGTACTTATGCATTCTTTTATGCATTTTTATTATTTCTTTCTTCTCTGTCTTCCTGCTTCGAACATCAGAACCGCCGCTGCCACTGCCGCATTTAAGGATTCTGCCTCGCCTTCCATCGGGATACGGATAAGACAATCCGCGCAGTCTGCAACTTCATCACGAAGTCCGTTTCCTTCATTTCCAATCAGAAATGCACAACCAGTTGTATAATCTTCCTCGTCGTATGCATTTTCTCCACGCAAATGTGCTGCGTAAGTTTTAATGTTCTCCTTCTGCAGCTCTTTGATCTTCTCCGGAAGATCTTCCACATAGAGGAACGGCATACGGAATACAGCCCCCATCGTGGAACGAATCACCTTTGGATTGTAGACGTCCACGCAATCTTTACTCAATAAGATTCCGGTTACACCTGCTGCCTCAGCTGTTCTGAAAATAGTTCCGAGATTTCCCGGATCTTGCAGATTATCCAACACAACCAAGTGCGGTGCCTTCTGATCTTTCACCTGCATCAGGTCATTCATCGTATAATTGAGTCTCTTCACAATCGCCAGAATTCCCTGCGGTGTCTTTGTATCTGACACATAAGCGAACACAGTATCTGTCAGAAGCTCGACCGGCGCCTGTAATTTCTCTAAAAATTCTTTATTCTTCTTTGCAAAGCTCTCTGAGGCATATACTTTCTCAATTCGTTCCGCCGGAATCTCTTCTGTCATTCTTGGTCCTTCCACGAGAAAGATTCCTTTTTCATCTCTTAAGCGGCTCTTCTTCTGCAGCTTCGCCAGTTCTTTGATCTGTGCATTCGATGTACTTGTTATCATAATCTATTTCTCCAATTTTCCAATCTTTTCGAGTACTTTATTTGCTCCAACCAAAATCAATAGTGCATTCTCCGGAAGCGGCATCTGTGGATTGAACTCTACATTAACATTTCCGTCCTGCATGATTCCTACAACTGTAACTCCATATTTCGTACGTATACCCAGTTCTGCCATACTGTGATTGATCCACGGTTTTGGAACAGCGATCTCAACCATACTGTAATCATTTGACAGTTCAATCCAGTCTGTGAATTCTGTTGCCAGAAGGCTTTTGGCAACCCGGCTGCCCATCTCAATCTCAGGATATACAACAGTATCTGCCCCTACTTTCTTCAATATAGTTCCCTGTAACTTATTCTTTGCTTTGGCAACAACCATTGGAATTCCTATTTCTTTACAAAGCAGAGTCGCCATGATCCCTGCTTCAAGATTCTCCGCAACTCCAATAATTGCTCCGTCCAAATTCCTTGTTCCCAGTGCACTCAGAGCTTCTTTCTCTGTGATATCTGCCGTAATAGCATAAGTTACTCTGTCCGAGATCTCCTGAATTTTCTCCTGTGATTTATCTACAACAATCACATCGCATCCCATATTCTCAAGTGTCAAGGCCACACTCCGGCCAAAGCTACCAAGCCCCAGAACTGCAAACTGCTTTCTCATCGTTTTCTCCTTCTCATATACTGTTCCTTGTTTTTATCGCGTATCTCTTGTTTTCTCTTTTATCTTTTCTTAGCCAACCATAATCTTCGCTTCCGGCAAAGTACGGAACTGATTCTTCTTATCCACATGACCGGAAAATATAAGTGCCATCGTCATTGGTCCGATTCGTCCAATATACATCATAAGCATCAGAACGACATGACTGATATCACTAAGCACCGGCGTCAGATCCGCTGTCAGACCAACCGTTGCCATCGCAGATGTCGCCTCAAACATCAGATCAAGGACTTTCTGCTGTGGCTCGATCACTGTCATCACCGTCACCCCAAACAGCCAGAAGACAAATGTCACAAGTGTGATTGTTATCCCTACTCTTATAATTTCGAATGTAATTTTTCTTCCATAACATTCCGTATCTTTGTTTCCTCTCAAGACAGAAATTGCTGTAAGCAAGAGAACAGCAACTGTTGTTGTCTTGATACCACCTGCAGTTCCTGCCGGTGAACCACCGATGATCATCAGCATGCTGGCCAGCAGCTTCGAACCATTCGTAAGGCCTGACTGAGATACGCTGGCAAATCCTGCCGTTCTCGTCGTCACAGACTGGAAAAAAGCCGCCTGGAATTTCCCTGCAGCGTTCAATGTTCCCATCGTTGCCGGATTATGATGTTCTAACAAATAGAATCCCACAGTTCCCAAAGTAAGAAGGAACAACGTCATTGTCAGAACAATTTTACTCTGCAGGCTCAGTCTTGTGATCGTTCTTCCGACTGGCCGCTTTCCCTTGGACTGTACTGTCATCTTTATATTCTTCGCAAGATCGATCCATACCGGATAACCAAGACCGCTGAGAATGACAAGCATTGTTGTCGTAATTGTGATCACTGGTGTATTGACATATCTCGTAAAGCTTGAATCTCCAAGAATATCTACACCCGCATTACAAAATGCAGAGATTGAGTGAAACACGGAATAGAAGATTCCCTTCGCAACACCATACTCCGGAATAAACTGAAATGAATATCCGATTGCGCCAATTCCTTCTACAAGAAATGTTCCCCACAATACTCTTTCAATAAACCGGATCATTCCTTGAAGTGTGGACAGACCATAGGCTTCCTGAATGACAACTCGTTCCTTCATATTTATTCTTTTTCCAACCAGAATTAAAAATGCAGTTGTACATGCAATGATTCCAAGTCCGCCGATCTGGATCAGAATAAGCAGAATCACTTTTCCTGCCACTGTAAATTGCGCAGCCGGCACAACTGTCACCAATCCTGTCACGCAGACACATGTCACAGCAGTAAACAGTGCGTCGATATAACGAATCGGCTGATGATTTGAAAATGGAAGCCATAAGAGCAGACTGCCAAGCAGAATCACGCCAAAGAATCCGATTGATATGATCCTCACTGTATTCCATTTTGCTCTTCGTGCTTTTCTCCTGTCTTCATCTATATAAAATCCATACATGTCTATCTTTCCTCGCTCTCACATGACAATTATTAAACACCATGTTACCACTCCCTTTTATCATCTGCAAGTAAAAGCTGATAAAACGAAAGATACGCCACTCTGATTCATCCTCAGAACAGCGTATCCTTCGTTTGGCGGTTTATTTAAAATTATTATATATTATATAGTTTGAATCATTTTTAGTGATCTGTAGACTCGATCTCTCCATCGAATCCCGCATCTTTTATCATTTTCATTGTGTCATCGATTCCCTGGCCTCCGGCTGTCAGATAACCTGATGCAAAGATAGAATCAACAACTTTGAAAAGTTCCGGTTCCAATCCCTTGAAGTAAACTTCTCTTCCTGCCGCACAGCGGATATCAGACTTCGGAACCATTAATCTTGCCAGGCAAAGAACCTTCATACAGTAATCCGGTGTCAGTTCAGAGATATCACGGTCTGCCAGTTTTGTTCCCGGAATCGGAAGAAGGAAATTGATCGGAACCGATTCCGGATTGATCTCACGGAGATCCATCAGCATATCAACGATATCTTCCTTACTCTCACCCATTCCAACAATTCCACCACTGCAGATCTCGAATCCAAGACTCTGAAGCATCTTGATATTATTCACACGCTGATCATAAGTATGTGTCGTACAGATCTCCGGATAGAAAGAACGGCTGCTGTTCAGGTTATGGTTGATACGGTCCAATCCGGCATCTTTCAGGATTCTTGCCTGCTTCTCTGTCAGGAAGCCGATGGAGCAGCAGATCTGTGTATCTTTCTTCTTCATCTCGCGGATACGGTCTGCAAGATCTTCAATCTCCTCATCTGAGAATCCAATTCCACTCAATCCGATACAATGTCTTGCAAGATGTTTCTCATCTACCAGGTCATTATCTCCATAAAGCTTTTCATCTGATACTCTCTTGTACTTCTCAATCTCTGCCTGAGAATCCTTAGACTGTGCACAATAAGCGCAGTTCTGTGTACAGTTTCCACTACGAACATTTGTCAGAAGCTGAACGCTTACTTTCTTCCCTTTGTATTTTGTACGAAGTGCATAAGCACACTCCATCAGACTGTCCATCTCCTCCTCTGGAAGATTCAGCACTTCAACTGCTTCTTCTCTTGTAAGCGGACATTCTTCATCCCAGTTTTTCAGTAATGTATGAATTGATCTATTTGACATGGTATATTTCCCTTTCTTCTGTTTCTATGATATGAGTCTCAAAAGTAATTTTTGTCATTCACTGATGCAACCGGATTACTCCATTGCTATGTAATTCCCGCAATCCTCAAATATCTCCAATGCATCTTCTGCATTATTATTCTGTTGATCTTATTTACAACATATGAAAATAGTATAGCCATGTCTTTTTCGATTGTCAACCTTTTCTTTATTTGAGTTGACATCTTTATTATTTCTAGAACAAAGAATGTGCCTTGCACATTCTTGCGCCTGCGGCGGTCGCTTGCGACATCTACATTGTACGCCGCAGTGCGCATCCTTAGCGGAGCGTTTTTTGTATATTAGGAAAGCACTTTCCTAATATACAAAAAAGGACCCCACCATTCACTGGCAGAGTCCTCTCTTTCTTCTTATACTTTAAATCTGTATCCCACACCCCAGATTGTCTCAATATACTGTGGATGTGAAGTATCATATTCGATCTTCTCACGGATCTTCTTAATATGTACTGTAACAGTTGCAATGTCTCCAATCGACTCCATATCCCAGATCTCACGGAAAAGTTCTTCCTTGCTGTACACATGATTCGGATGTCCTGCAAGGAAAGTTAAAAGGTCAAATTCTTTCGTTGTGAAAGACTTCTCTTCTCCATTCACCCACACGCGACGTGCTGTCTTATCGATCTTCAATCCACGGATCTCGATCACTTCATTCTGCTCTACATTACTTCCGATCAGTCTCTCATATCTTGCAAGATGTGCTTTCACACGCGCTACAAGTTCACTTGGGCTGAACGGTTTTGTCATATAATCATCTGCGCCAAGTCCAAGCCCACGAATCTTATCAATATCATCTTTCTTTGCTGAAACCATAATGATCGGTGTATTCTTCTGGCTGCGGATCTGACGACAGATCTCAAATCCATCTACTCCCGGAAGCATCAGATCCAGAATGATCAGATCAAATTCTCCTTCAAGTCCTTTCTTAAGTCCTATCTCACCATCATTCGCAACCTCGACTTCAAAACCACTCAGCTCCAGATAGTCTTTCTCAAGATCTGCAATGCTTTCCTCGTCTTCTACGATTAAAATACGTTTACTCATCTTCTACGGGTACCTCCTGATATTTTCTTATTACAAAATACATCGTGGTTCCAACGCCCTCTTCGCTGGTTGCCCAGATCTTTCCTCCGTGCTCTTCCACAATCTTCTTTACGATAGAAAGACCGATGCCGCTTCCTCCCTTGGAAGAATTCCTTGAAGCATCTGTCCGGTAGAAACGGTCAAAGATATTCGGCAGATCCTTTGCCGCAATGCCCTTTCCGTTATCTCCCAGTTCTACCTGAATAAAGTCTCCCACGTCCTTTACATCCATCGTAATCTTCACCTTCGGCTTATCTGTATATTTGATAGAATTTGATACGATGTTATTGATGACTCTTCGAAGCTGCTCCGGATCTACGATCACCTTGCTGTCCTCTTCCATAAAGTTCCTGTAAGTAAATTCAGCTCCCTTTGATTCCAGTTCTACACTTAAATCCTCCGCACAATCTGCAAAATATCCCTTCGCAGAGATTGTTGTGAAATTATACGGAATTCGATTCGTATCGATCTTTGAATAAAGCGTCAGTTCATTGATCAGAAGATTCATCTCATTAGCTTTATTATAAATCGTTCTGATATATCTGTCCATCTTTTCCGGCGTATCTGCTACCCCATCCATAATTCCTTCCACATAACCTTTGATCGCTGTGATTGGAGTCTTCAGGTCATGTGAAATGTTACTGATCAGCTCTTTATTCTCTCTGTCAAATGCTACCTTTTCTTCGGCCTGTGCTTTCAGTCTGAGACGCATCTCTTCAAAGTCCTGGCAAAGTTGTCCAATCTCGTCATTTGATTCTGCCTTGATCTCAAAGTCAAGATTACCCTCTTTGATATTGCGTGCAGCTCTCTGAAGTTTCTCCAGCGGGACCGATACCGATCTGTAGATCCACAAGATTAGAAATGCTGTCGTAAGGACAACTGCGATCAGATACAGCTGCTGTATCTCTGCCCCTCTTCCCGGAACAAATGCATGCATTGCGATCAGTGCAAATGTTACAGGAAAGATCATAACGACTACAAAAGCAATAATCAGTTTGGTACGTAATTTCATAGAAGCATCTCCTTTCCGTATTGAAAAAGGTGCCTGACACTTTATGACGGGTGTCAGGCACCTTCCGGTGCTTGTATCAGATATTTCTATCTTACAGATATTTCTTTAAATCGTCAACCTTGTCCAGCTTCTCCCATGGAAGATCCAGGTCGTTGCGTCCAAAATGTCCGTAAGCTGCTGTCTGTTTGTAGATCGGTCTTCTCAGATCCAGCATCTTGATGATTCCTGCCGGACGGAAATCAAAGTTCTCACGAAGGATCTCAACCAGTTTTGTATCAGAAAGTTTTCCTGTTCCGAATGTATCAACTGCGATAGATGTCGGCTGTGCAACACCGATTGCATAAGAAAGCTGAATCTCACATTTCTTAGCAAGTCCTGCTGCTACAACATTCTTTGCTGCATAACGTGCTGCATAAGCTGCAGAACGGTCTACCTTTGTACAGTCCTTTCCTGAGAAAGCACCGCCACCGTGACGAGCCATTCCGCCGTAAGTATCAACGATGATCTTACGTCCTGTCAGTCCACTGTCTCCGTGTGGTCCACCGATCACGAAACGTCCTGTCGGGTTTACGAAGAACTTTGTCTCTTCGTCTACGAGTTCTGCCGGAATGATCTCATCGAATACATATTTCTTAATATCCTCATGAATCTGCTCCTGAGTCACATCCGGGTCATGCTGTGTAGAAAGAACAACTGCATCCAGACGCTTTACAGAACCGTCTTCGTTGTACTCTACTGTAACCTGTGTCTTTCCATCCGGACGAAGGTAAGTAAGTGTTCCGTCTTTACGAACCTTTGTCAGCTGACGTGCAAGCTTATGAGCCATTGCAACCGGGTAAGGCATATACTCTTCTGTCTCATCAGAAGCATAACCGAACATCATACCCTGGTCTCCTGCTCCGATCGCCTCGATGTCTTCATCTGACATCTTGTTCTCTTTCGCCTCAAGTGCTTTATCTACTCCGAGTGCGATATCTGCTGACTGCTCATCCAGTGTTGTGATGACACCACATGTATCAGCGTCAAATCCATATTTTCCTCTTGTGTATCCAATCTCGCGAACTGTGTCACGAACGATCTTCTGGATGTCTACATAAGCCTTTGTTGTAATCTCTCCCATAACCATTACAAGACCTGTTGTACAACATGTCTCACATGCCACACGGCTCATCGGGTCCTGTCTCATCAGTTCATCAAGGATCGCATCTGAGATCTGGTCACACATCTTATCCGGGTGTCCCTCAGTTACTGATTCTGATGTAAATAAAATCTTTTCTCTTTCCATATCTGTTCTCCTTTCCGGTTGCTGTCCACACAGCAATATCTCACTTTCTCTCGCTTGTGCTGTCTTCATTTGCTTACATTGCCAATAATGAAAACAGCCCGCATCAAGCGGACTGTCAGTTTATCTTAACAATCCTCTTATTGTTCGAAATAACTCGCTCAGGTTGGCACCT
>OJAC01000418.1_pt1 | contig 36646 bp, 28 predicted proteins | sample 1588701 | NCBI WGS metagenome assembly OJAC01 (sample SAMN03283256) | human gut metagenome | biome: human-associated habitat; material: feces | host: Homo sapiens | place: USA | collected 2013 | reverse complement strand
TCTGCCGCACCTCGCTCGCCGTATCGGCACTTAGAATTATGCGGTATTGCCCTAACGGTACTTGCTGAATGAAAGCCGCGTCTGATGTCTGCTTGCAGGCGTTGGATGCGGCTTTTCTTATGAGAAGGGAAAACCATATGCAAAATACAGAACTTTTGCTGAAAAAATTGACCTTGGAAGAAAAATGCGCGCTGCTTTCCGGTGCGGAAACCTTCAAAACGCGGGGTATGCCCGAACACGGCATCCCGCAGATCTGGCTGTCGGACGGCCCCCACGGCTTGCGCAAGCAGGCGGGGGAGAGCGACCACTTGGGGCTGAACCCCAGTGTTCCCGCCACCTGCTTCCCCACAGCATCCGCCATCGCTAACAGCTGGGATGCCGCGCTGGGCGAGGAAATCGGCGCAGCCTTGGGCGAGGAAGCCGCTGCGCAGGAAGTGTCGGTGGTGTTGGGACCGGGGCTTAACATGAAGCGCAACCCGCTGTGCGGGCGCAGCTTTGAGTATTTCTCCGAGGACCCGTATCTCGCGGGCAAGCTTGCGGCGGGATATATTCGCGGCATCCAGTCCAAGGGCGTAGCTGCCTGCCCGAAGCACTTTGCCGTCAACAGTCAGGAAACGCGGCGTATGGCTTCGGATTCCATCGTGGACGAGCGCACCCTGCGGGAAATCTACCTGACCGGGTTTGAAATTGCCGTCAAAGAGGGACATCCCCGCAGCATTATGTCGTCCTACAATCTTGTGAACGGTACGTATGCCAACGAGAATAAGCACCTGCTCATGGAGATTTTGCGCGGTGAGTGGGGCTTTGATGGCGCGGTCATCACCGACTGGGGCGGAAGCAACGACCACGCGCTGGGTGTGAAAAACGGCTCCACGCTGGAAATGCCCGCGCCCGGTGGGGACAGCGTGCGCGAACTGCTGGCGGCGGTGGAAAGCGGGAAAATCGCTGAATCTGACATCGATGCCCGCCTGTCAGAGTTGCGGCCGCTGGTGTTTGATACCAAGGCTGCGTTGGACGCTGCCCCGCGTGAGTTTGATGCGGCAGCCCATCATGCGCTTGCCCGCCGCGCCGCCGAGGAAAGCCTTGTGCTGCTGAAAAACGAGGGCTCTTTACTGCCGTTGGCGGCGGGCAGCAAGGTGGCTGTCATCGGCGACTTTGCCAAGAATCCGCGCTATCAGGGCGCAGGCTCCAGCATGGTGAACTCGACACAGGTGGATGTGCTGCTGGATAAGCTGATCGACTCCGAGTTGAACGTCATCGGGTATCAGCAGGGCTTTGACCGCCACGGTAAGCCGGATGCTGCTTTGCAGAAATCTGCCTGCGAACTGGCGACACAGGCGGATACAGTTATTTTGTGCATGGGTCTGGATGAAATCGCCGAGAGTGAGGGTCTTGACCGCAGCAATCTGCGCCTTGCGCAAAATCAGGTGGATCTGCTGCAGGCTGTGGCGGCCGTCAACCCGAAAATTGTCGTGGTATTGTACAGCGGCAGCGTAGTCGAAACGCCGTGGCTGGACAACTGCCAAGCCCTGTTGTACGCCGCCTTAGGCGGTCAGGCGGGGGCGGGCGCCGTTGCGGATGCACTGACCGGCAAGGTCAATCCCTGCGGCAAGCTGGCAGAAACATGGCCGTTGGCCTACGCCGACGTACCCAGCGCCGCCGACTTTGCCACCCGCCGCAAGACTGTGGAGTACCGCGAGGGGCTGTACATCGGCTACCGCTACTTTACTACGGCGGAAAAAGCTGTGCGCTTCCCGTTTGGCTATGGTATGAGCTACACAACGTTTGCGTACAGCGATATGGCCGCCGATGAACAGGGGGTCAGCCTTACCGTAACGAACACCGGCAGTGTGGCAGGTACGGAAATCGTGCAGCTGTATGTTGCTAAAAAGAACAGTGAGCTTTTCCGCCCTGCAAAGGAACTGAAAGGCTTTGCCCGCGTAACGCTTGCCCCTGGTGAGAAACAGCGCATCACCATTACGCTGGACGATAAGGCGTTCCGTTTCTGGAATGTCAAGGCTAACCGCTGGGAAATCGAGGGCGGCGAGTACGAGCTGCTTGTCGGCGCAAGCGTGGAGGATATCCGGCTGTGCGAGAAAATCTCCGTGCATGGAACGGCTACCGTGCATCCGTATGAGGATGTGGACCTGGATTGCTATTATAAGGGCGATGTGCTGCACGTTTCCGATGCAGACTTTGAAAAGCTGTTGGGACATCCCATCCCGAATGGCAAAACCAAAATTGACCGCAATCTGACCTTGGGCGAACTGAACCACGCACGCAGCCCGCTGGGCTGGCTTGTCTGGCTTGTGCTGACGATCCTGCTGGATGTCAGCTATAAACGCGGCAAGCCGGACCTGAACATCTTGTTCCAGTATAATATGCCCCTTCGCGCCCTGGCAAAGATGACGAACGGTGCCATCAGCATGGGCATGGTGGACGGCATTGTCATGGAATTGCAGGGCTTCTGGATCCTGGGTCTTGTGCGGGTGATTTATGAAGCGATTAAGAATGTGGTGCTGAATGCGCAGATGGAAAAGCGTCTGCGCGGCGCTTGATGGAGGTTGCATTATGCAGTTTTGGAATAATTTTGCGGCTAAACACCCCGCCGCGGCCAAGTGGGTGCGCGAGGGCGGTCTGTTCGTCATCGTGTCGAATCTGATTACCGTGTTCAAGTATCTGCTGCTGCAATTTCTGCCCGCTGCGTTCAGCAGTCTGCCGGTGGTGGATTTCGGCTGGCCAGGCGTGGATGTGACCCTGTTTGGCGAAACCTTCAAGTGGAACATCCTCGGCTACGATGCCGCCCACGGCGGGCTGCCGTACTTCTGCGCGTATATGATCGCCATGGTCATTGGCGAGTGCATCAACTTCCCGATCCAGCGCAATTTCGTGTTCCGCAGCAAGGGCAATCTGGGCAAGCAGATCGCGTGGTATGTGTTGGCATTCTGCGTTATCACCTGCATTGTCAACTCCATCAACTGCGTATGGGTCGCCGTAGCCGGGCTGCTGGTGCCGGACTTTATTTATAACATCGGCACGACGGTTCTGAACGGCGGCGTGTCTATGGTGATTTTCTTCTTCGTCAACAAAATCATCTTCCCCGAAAGCGGGAAGTGATTCTGAAACCAAAATAACATCAAACCCAAAAGCGCATTGCAAAAGTACATTGCAATGCACTTTTTAAGTGTTCCCGAAGGGATTCGAAGCTCCGGCACCTCGCGTCGGAGAACTACGACAGGGCGGTATAGGCTTGCGTTGGGACGTAAATTATGTTGGTTTTGCACAGTGGCCTCCAAAACAAGAAAAAGCCCATTGTTGGTTGTCACAATAGGCTTTTCCGATATGTTGTAGCACCACTGCACAGTAGTGGTCAAATGGTGGTCAGGCATGGAGGGGCATAAAAGCAGAAACATAGAATACGATCCTCGCCACTTGACGCAACGGATGATTTTGTATACAATATTAATAAACAACAAATATGGAGGCGCTTGATGAAAAGTGTTTCTCTTGTTTCCTTAAAGGACCAAGCTGCCGCGGCGCTGCGGCGGGAAATATACGCTGGTGAGCTGCCGGATGGTGCCGAGCTGCGGCAGGAGGATATTGCTGCGCAGCTGGGTATCAGCCGATTACCGGTGCGTGAGGCGATGCAGCAGCTGCAAAACGAGGGGCTGCTGGAGCGCCTGCCCAACCGCCATGTGCGGGTGGTGGGGGTGACCGCCGCGCGTCTGCGGCAGAGCTTTGCCGTGCTGGCTGCTATGGAGTGCGAGTTGTTCGCGCTGGCAGACACCGCCCTGCGGGAAAAGGGGCTGCCCGACCCGGCGTGCGATGCGGAGTTCCATTTGGCAGCCGCCGAGGCGCTGGACAATCCAACGCTGTATCAGCGCTTTTTCACCCAGCGGCAAGGGTTGTTGGACGCCGCGCAGGCGCTGGGGGCAGCTGAACCCGCCGCACTGATCGAGCGCAACCGCGCCATTGCCGAGGCGTTCACGGTGGGGAAGGATACCGCGCCGCACATCCGCCGTTACTATGATGATCTGACCGAACAGACCGCAAAGGAGCTTGTCGTATGAGCCTTGCACCATTAAATCCCATCCAGATGCTGCCCGCCCGCGACCGTGTGGCGGCGGCACTGCGGGAAGCTATTTTAAGCCACCAGTTTGCCGAGGGCGAAGAATTGACCCTGAAGGACACCGCCGCCCAGCTGGGCGTGTCGTCTACGCCGATCCGCGAGGCATTCCAGATGCTGGCGCGGGAGGGGCTGATCGAGCTGCGCCCCAACCGCGGAGCCATCGTGCTGGGCATGAACGAGAAGCGCTTGCGCGACCACTACGAGACCCGCGCTGCGCTGGAACGCGCCGCTGTGGTATTGGTATGCCGCAAAAAGGCAGACATTGGCCCCGTCAAGCTGGCCTACATACAGGCAGCGTCCGCGCTGGCGCAGAATGACAGCGCGGGCTACAGCGCGCAGAACCAGGCGTTCCACATGGCGATCTGGACTGCAGCCGACAACGACGCCATGAAAGAACTGCTGTCGAGTCTGTGGAACGGTCTGTCCATAGGTCACAAGGTCACGCAGGAGCACTACGCTGAAATCAGTATGAACGAGCATTACAAGATTCTGGACGCGCTGAAAGCCCGCGATGAGGTGCTGGCGGGCAATCTGATGGAATCCCACATCATGCGCAGCTTGGAAAACGTGCTGACGCATTTGAGGGCGGAGTGATTGACGGCGTAAGGAAAGCCGGATGTTCGCCCTTACAAGGGTGCAAAAACCGCCCGCGTTGTTCATCCTGCACAAAACTATAACGGCAAAATTTGCAGTTTCGACAAACTTCAAAACACCCTATTGACATTTTCGGTCATTGGGTGTATTCTCTGATTGTCATTTGGATACATTATCAATTATCAATTATCACTCACGGCGTTTCACAGATTGGTTTGCGGCAGACCTCCTCTCCTTGCTGCCGCAAACCGCCGTATCCATCGGGGCAGCCGGAACGGCCGCCCCGTGAAAACCCGGACAGGGGCCCGTCCGGGTGATAGATTCCCCTGTAGTTTGGATACAATATTAAATATCAAAGCAAAAAGGAGGCAACATCCAGTGAATCCCACAGTTATCACCCTCTGCTTTCTGGCATTTGCGATCATTATGTTCGTGCTGGAAAAGATTCCTCTGGGCCTGACAGCCACGATCGTTTCCGTGGGTCTGTGCGTGACCGGCGTCCTTGAACCCAAACAGGCGTTCGCCGGGTACGTCGATTCTAATGTCATCCTCTGCGTGGCAATGTTTGTGGTTGGGCAGGCGTTGTTTGAAACCGGCATGGCCAACAAAATCGGTGGTCTGGTCACCAAGTTCGCCAAATCGGAGCGTCAGCTCATCATCGCCATCATGGTCATCACCGGTCTTATGTCCGGGTTCCTGTCCAACACGGGCAGCGCGGCCGTACTCATTCCTGTGGTAGTCGGCATTGCGGCCGAGAGTGGTTACAGCCGCAGCCACCTGCTGATGCCGCTGGTTTTTGCGGCGGCACTGGGCGGCAACATCTCCATCATCGGTGCGCCGGGCAACTTGATGGGCGTCAGCGCCCTGAACGAGCTGGGCATCGAAACGAGCTTCTTTGAGTACCTGATCGTCGGCGGTCCTATGATGCTGGCGGGCATCCTCTACTTCGCCTTGTTCGGCTACAAGCTGTTGCCCAAAAACAGCGGCGCGGCATCGCTGGAGGATGACCAGTTCGCTGTCAAGGATTACTCCGACGTTCCCAAGTGGAAGCAGTATATGTCGCTGGCTGTGCTGGTCATCGCCATTCTTGCGATGGTGTTTGAAAAGCAGATCGGCATCAAGCTGCAGGTGTCCGCATCGGTTGGCGCAATCATTCTGATCCTGACCGGTGTCATCAGCGAAAAAGAGGCACTGAAGTCCATCGACCTCAAGACCGTATTCCTTTTTGGCGGTTCGCTGGCACTGGCAACGGCGCTGGAGCATACCGGCGCGGGCAGCCTGATTGCTGATACGCTGATCGGCGCTATGGGCAACGAAGTCCACCCGCTGATCCTGCTGGTCGTCATCTTTGTCATCACCTGCACAATGACCAACTTTATGTCCAACACTGCCACCACGGCGCTGATGGTTCCCATCGCGGTGTCGCTGGCGCAGGGCTTGGGCGCAGACCCCCGCGCGGTGGTCATTGCCACGGTCATTGCAGGCAGCTGTGCCTACGCAACGCCGATCGGCATGCCCGCCAATACAATGGTTGTCGGCATCGGCGGCTACAAATTTATCGACTACGTCAAGGCAGGTCTGCCGCTGATCCTCGTCAGCTTTATCATCTGCATGGTGATCCTGCCGGTAGCGTATCCGTTCTTCCCCGCATGATCTCATAAACAAACATTTGAAATTTACATAGGAGGCATCCAATCATGACCAAAGAACAAAGTGTTGAACTCATGACCGACAAGATGGCGAAATTCGTCGCCTATGTCGGCAAGAAGCTGCCCGACGATGTCGAGGCTAAGCTGCAGGAGCTGCGTAAGCAGGAGACCACCCCGCTGGCAACCGCCATCTATGACACGATGGCGCGCAACCAGAAGCTGGCTGTTGACCTGAACCGCCCCTGCTGCCAGGACACCGGTGTGCTGCAGTTCTGGGTAAAGTGCGGCGTCAACTTCCCGCTGATGGGTGAGCTGGAGGCTCTGCTGAAGGAGGCCGTCGTCCGCGCTACCTTCGCCGCACCCCTGCGCCACAACAGCGTGGAAACCTTCGACGAAGTGAACACCAAGCGCAATGTCGGCAAGGGTACGCCCACCGTTTTCTGGGACATCGTACCCGATGACGACCACTGCGAAATCTACACCTACATGGCAGGCGGCGGCTGCACGCTGCCGGGCAAGGCGATGGTGCTGATGCCGGGCATGGGCTACGAGGGCGTGACCAAGTTCGTCCTGGATCAGATGACCAGCTACGGTCTGAACGCCTGCCCCCCGCTGCTCGTCGGTGTCGGCGTGGCTACCAGCGTGGAAACCGCCGCGCTGCTCTCCAAGAAGGCGCTGATGCGCCCCTTGGGCAGCCACAACCCCAACCCGCGCGCTGCCGAGATGGAGAAGCTGCTGGAGGACGGCATCAACTCCATCGGTCTGGGACCCCAGGGCATGAGTGGTAAGAACTCCGTCATGGGCGTGCATATCGAGAACACCGCTCGCCATCCGTCCACCATCGGCGTCGCCGTCAACGTTGGCTGCTGGAGCCACCGCCGCGGTCATGTGGTATTTGACAAAGACTTGAACGCAACTGTAACGACTCATTCGGGGGTGCAACTGTAATGGTAGAAATCAGAGACGGTAAAAAGGTTTTGGTCACGCCTGTCAGCGCCGAGGATCTGGCTGACATCAAAATTGGTGACATCGTGTATCTCGACGGCGATCTTATGACCTGCCGTGACGTGGCGCACCGCCGCCTGGTCGAGGGCGGTCGTGAGCTGCCCTACGACATCCGCAACAAGGCCATCTTCCACGCAGGTCCCATTGTCCGCCCCATTCAGGGTCAGGACGATGCCTACGAGATGGTTTCTGTCGGTCCCACCACCTCGATGCGCATGGAGAAGTTCGAGTATGAGTTCACCCAGCACACCGGTGTCCGCGTCATCGTGGGCAAGGGCGGTATGGGTCCCAACACCGAGCGCGCCTGCAAGGAGTTCGGCGCCATCCACTGCGTGTTCCCCGCCGGCTGCGCCGTTGTCGCCGCAACCGAGGTACAGCGCATTGCCGAGCATCACTGGGACGAGCTGGGTATGCCCGAAACGCTCTGGTGCTGCAAGGTCAAGGAGTTTGGTCCGCTGATCGTTTCCATCGACGCCAACGGAGACAACCTGTTCGAGAAGAACAAGGTTGACTTCAACAAAAAGAAGGACGCTGCCATCGAGGAAATCTGCAAGCACGTCAGCTTCATCAAATAAGCCATTCACTATTTCTCTATACAGCCATAAACGCACAAAGGGACACTTCGCATTCGTGCGGGGCGTCCCTTTGTGTTTCCGGGAGGAATTCTATGACCCTATTGGAGATTACTCTGCTCATTCTGCTGGCGACGATCCTTGCGTTTGTCAGCGGCAAAATCCCGTTTGCCGTTATCTCATCCGGCATCATTCTGGCGCTGATTTTAACAGGCGTAATGACTCCTGCCGAGGCGTTCGGCGGGTTTATCAACACGAACGTCGTTATGTTTGTGGCGATGTTTGTGATTGGCGCAGGGCTGACGAAAACCGTCCTCATTGACAAGGCGCAGAGCCTTGTCGTGCGCTACAAGGACAACCAACGGATCCTGATTTTTCTGTCCTGCGTAGCGGCGGCATTTTTGGGTGCCATCACCAGCGCTACGGCAACGGCAGCTATTATGATCCCGCTGCTGGTGGGCATTGCCAACGACATCGGCACCAGCCGCAGTAAGCTGCTGTACCCGGCGATGGCGTGCGCCAACATTGCCACCCAGATGACCTTTATGGGGCAGGGCGCCAGCAATATGGCGTGGAACGATGTTATGATGAAAGCCGGTGCGCCCAACCCGCTGCACGTCTGGGATTTTACCGTGGCGCGCATTCCAATGCTGGCAACAGCGATTTTGTACATGACCTTTGTCGGCTACAAGCTCATGCCTGATATTCCGAACGGGAAGTTCTCGGATGGCGCATCGGGGCAGACCGGCAGCGAAAAAATCAGCCCCGCCAAGCAAAAGCTGGCTATGATCATCATTCTGGCAACGATTGCCCTGATGCTGCTGGAAAATATCATCGGCATCAAAATGTACCTGACCGCCTGCCTTGGCGCAGTGCTGCTGGTGCTGACGGGCGTGCTGAGCGAGAAGGAGGCGCTGGCATCCATCCACCAGCCGACGATCTTCCTGTTTGCGGGCGTGCTGGCGCTGTCCGATGCCATCCAGAAGACAGGCGCCGGCGATGTTGTGGCGGATTGGATGATCAAAATCCTGGGCGGTACGACGAATACTTACTTGATTATGGCTGTATTCTTCCTTGTGCCGTTTGTGCTGACGCAGGTCATGTCGAACCTTGCCACGCTGACGATTTTTATTCCTCTCGTCACATCTGCCTGCCTTAAGATGGGGCTTGACCCGCGTGCTGCCGTGGTGGGTGTTATCACCGCCAGCTGCATTTCCATTATGACCCCGATGGCCGCGCCCTGCCAGATCATGATCATCGAGCCGGGCGGGTATAAGCTGAAGGACTACTTAAAATGCGGCACACCCTTGGCGGCGCTGCTCTGCATGATGTCCATCCTTGTGCTGCCGATGATGTTCCCGCTGTATTATCTGCAATGATATTAGGGCAACACCGCACAATTCCCGCCTAACGGCTTTAAGCACCGCTCCGGCGGATCTCCGCGCCAAGAGCCGCCGCAAGCGTCGGTTGCGCTCCGAAGCGCCTCGCTGCGGCTCGGTGTGCGGCACGGCATCTGCGTTGCCAAAATTTACTCCGTACCAGCACCTTTACAACTGAATACACAGCATAACAGGTACTTTACTCTCTCGGTGGGGCGCACAGCAAGGTCTTGGCAGACCCTAACCCACGGCAGGGAGAGAACATAATGATACTCCAGATGCCCCACAGCTTCAGATGGGGTGACCGCGCTTGGGTTGTAAGAAGTAAGACCCTTGCAAAGTCAGTGTACGGTCGTTGCCAGCGGCTTGCCTGTTATGTTCCCAAGTCTGGGGGCGAGCGGCAAATCAGACATTTTTCTTCAGCATTTATTTTGATGTACACGGTTTCTTTTATTATTTACATAACCGTGCGATTAACGCTATTATGCGCATTATTTGATTTTTATTGAATTTACATCAAGATTTGCGGGGAAAGTGTACCCTTACACCCGGATAGAACAGAGATAATATATAAAGAGCCCGGAGGGCCTTACCAAATCGGTAAGGTTCTCCGGGCTCTTTTTTCTCTCCGGAAAGTGTATTCAAATGGGGTACACAGAATAACGATACAGCACGGAAAAGAAGTGAACTTATGATTAGACCAATTCTGAGAGATTGTGTGAAATACGCACGCGGACCGCCGAAGTGAATCAGAACTGATTCACTATTTGAGTACAAAATCGAAAAAGTGAATCAAATCTGATTCACTCCCACATCTCGCCCAAACAAGCCCCGTGTGGGGCGGATGCTCCGCATCGCACACGGACGCGATGAACTCCGCAAGCCCGCCGCTTGGCGCGTTTGTGGGGCTGTGGGGCGGCGTGAGCCGTACAACTTAACACTAGAGAGTAAAACTTACTACACACAAAACGACGATAGTATGAGATAATAGACCTATACCAAACAAGAAAGGATGATGCAAATGACTTTTACCAAACTTCCAAAGGCAATCTCCGCAGAAGAACTGCTCTCCACGCCGCTTCCACCCGTAAAGTGGATTATCCCCGGCCTGCTCCCAGCCGGTCTTGCACTGTTTGCTGGCCCAAGCAAGGCGGGCAAAAGCTGGTTGACCTTGTGGCTGTGTTTGCAGATCGCACAGGGCAATCCTGTCTGGGATCGAGAAATAGAGCCACGCACCGTGATTTATTTTTCGCTGGAAGATACATTTAATCGTTTGCAAAACCGCATTTTCCAGCTTATCGACGGCGGAGATGCCCCAGAGCGTCTGATTCTCCAAACGGAATGTCCGAGTATTGGGCAGGGCTTAGAGGAACAGGTAGAATCTTTGATTCATACATACTGCGATGTTGGCTTGATTGTCATCGATATACTTCAAAAAGTGCGTGTGAGCGATGGAAACGGTGGAATGTATGCGAACGACTATAAGGAGGCCGGTGCATTGAAAAAGCTTGCTGACAAGTATGGCATCTGCATTTTGCTGATTCACCACTTGCGTAAGCAGAGTGCGGCTGATCCGTTTGACCAGATTTCAGGCTCCACAGGGCTTATGGGTGTGGCAGATACAAGCTGGGTCATGCAGCGTAAGCGAATGAGCCAAACTGCTGACATTTTGCTTACCGGACGCGATATGGACGATAGAACGCTGCATTTGAGGGAGGAAAATTGCGTCTGGACTTTGGAAGATGAAGAAACCGCAGAGGAACGAGAAATCAAGGCTGTGCCGGACTACTTGTGGAAAGCGGCTGAGTACATCGAAAGTGTGGGAAACTGGCAGGGAACGGCATCTGAATTGCTTGCGGCAGCAGGTATTGAAAATGCCAAACCGAACCAGTTCACCTACAACATGGCGAAGTATTTCGATAAAGTATTTGAACCGAAAAACATCCGATATTTACGCCCATGCATTCGACAAGAACAAGCGCAAAGCGCAAGAAAAACTTGGAAAGGCGATTGGATTATGACGAGAAAAATCAAGCTGACACGCGCAAACAAAAGTATCTTACTGAAAGCACTGGGCGATCACTATTATCTGCAGAGAGCCATGAACACAGGTTGGCGTGAAACTGGATATTTGATACTCAAAGTAGATTCTCTCCTAGTGGGTAAAAAAGCAGTTTTCACCAGTGAGGAAGTCTGTCTTGCAAGAAACGCTGTAAATCAGCTGCGAAACAAGAAAATTAAGCAGGGGCAGTACACAGACGCCACTGATGATATGTTGCTAAAGTTATTTTAAAAAGCCAAAAAAGAAAAACCTCATTGCAAAAAAACACATTGCAATGATGTTTTCTGGTGCGACCGGGAGGATTCGAACCTCTGGCCTTCCGGGTCGGAGAACTGCGACAGGGTGGTATAGACTGACGATGAAGCGTTAATTTTGTTGACTCTGCACAGTTGCGCTAGAAATAAGAAAAAGCCTGTTGTTGGTTGTCACAACAGGCTCTTTCAGCATTTTACAAGGCAACTGCACAGTAGTGGTCAAATGGTGGTCAAGAAAAGGCAGGCGCTGTTTTGCTATTCACCAACCAGAGCAATCGCTACATCATTTACATTGGTTCCGGTCGGACCGGTATGAACAAGACCGTTTACGGTTTGCAGAGCATGGTAGGCGTCATTTTGGCGCAGAGCATCCGCGATATTCCACCCCGCCGACGCCAGCGCGGCTTGTGTGCCGCCGTCCGCATAGCCGCCCGCTGCATCGGTGGGGCCATCTGTGCCGTCGCTGCCGACGCTTATCACAGCGGCATTTGACAGACCGCTGAGGTTTTCTGCCGCGGCAAGGGCGATTTCCTGATTGCGACCGCCGAGACCGCTGCCCGTCAGGCGCACAACGGTCTCACCGCCCGCGATGAATGCCAGCTTTTTTCCGTCATCGGCGTGGCTGCGGGCGATCGCAGCCAAAAAATGCCCGGCCTCCCGCGCTTCGCAGTTCAGGCGGTCGGTCAGATACAGCGGTTCATAGCCAAGGGCGCGGCACTGCGCGGCTGCGGCAGCGCAGAGTTCCCGTACACTGCCGATGATTTGCATTTCCACGTTGTCCAGATGCCTTGGTGTTTCGGTGCCAAGACAGGTGCGGGCGGCGTGACTTAGCTGTAAATCGTATTTTTCCGCAATTTTCAACGCTTCATCGCAGCAAGACAAATCGGGAGCCGTAGGTCCGGACGCAATCATATCCGGCGGGTCACCTAAAATGTCAGACAGCACAATGGTCTGCACCTTGGCAGGGGCGCAGTGGGCGGCAAAGCGACCGCCCTTTACCGCCGAAAGCCGCTTGCGAATCGTGTTCATTTCCACAATGTCCGCGCCGCAGGCAAGCAGCTGGCGGGTGATAGCTTGCAATTCTGCACCGGGAACCAGAGGCTTTTCAAACAGTGCGCTGCCGCCGCCGGAAAGCAAAAACAGCACGGTATCGGCAGGGGAAAGGTCGGCAGTCATATCCAGCACAGCCTGCGTTGCCGCAAAGGAGTTTTCATCCGGCACGGGATGCCCGGCCTCCAAGCAGCAAATCCCCGGTAGATCGGTCGATACATGACCGTACTTTGTCACAACAATTCCCTGCGCCGGCGGCGTGGGCAGACATTGCAGGGCGGCGTGTGCCATTTGCCACCCGGCCTTGCCGACCGCAACCAAAAACACACGTCCGGGAAAGGTCACACATTGCAGGGCGCGGCGCACCGCGGCATCCGGCTTGACGGCATCTATGGCGGAGGTGACGATATGCAGCGCATCTTCGTGAAGATTTGGATTCATATAGGGTTCTCCTTACATCGTCAAAAGCCTGCCGTTTTCGCGGCAGGCTTTACAGCAGGCATCAGCGACCGATCTGAATCCCGGTCAGATACTCATAATACTGGGCAATGGCGCTGTGATCCTTTTGCCCGCCCTCGTGGTTGTGCAGCCATTGCAGAATTTCCTGTACCTCGGCGGTCATGGGAACGGGCGCACCTACGGAATGAGCGCAGTCCAGAACATTGTTCAGATCCTTGATGTGCAAATCAATTTTGAAGCCGGGCTTATCGTTGCCCGCGATCATCATGGGGGCTTTGGCGTTCATGACGGTGGAGCCTGCCAGCCCGCCCTTGATGGCCTGAAATACCAGATCCGGCTCGACTCCGGCCTTTTGCGCAAGGGTCAGCGCCTCCGCCAACGCCTGAATGTTGCAGGCAACGATGATCTGGTTTGCCAGTTTGGTGGTGTTGCCGGCGCCGACATCGCCGCAGCGCACAGCCGAGGAACCCATAGCATCCAGAATTGGCTTATAGGTGTCAAAAATTTCCTGCTTGCCGCCGACCATAAAACTCAAGGTGCCGTCAATGGCTTTGGGCTCACCGCCGGAAACGGGGGCATCCAGCATTTCGACACCCTTGTTCTGCAGCTCGGCGTAAATTTCCTTGGATGCGACCGGGTTGATGGAGGAGCAGTCGATAAAAACCGCGCCCGGTTTCATATGTGCGGCTACGCCGTTGTCCCCCAGCATAACTTCCTTGACCTGCGGGGAGTTGGGCAGCATAGTGATAACAACATCGCATTGCGCACCGATTTCCTGCTGGGTCGCACCCGTGGCGCCGGCTGCCTGCAGCTCCTGCACAGCGGCCTGGCTGTGGTTGTTTACCATCAGATCCGTATAGCCTGCCTTCAGCAGATTTTTAGCCATCGGCTTGCCCATAATACCTAAACCGATAAATCCGATTTTCATATAAAGTGCTCCTTTATTGTACCGTAATGATTTCATAAGCATTCAGCTTGTCCAGTGTCAGAACCAAATCGTCGCCGGAATCCGCGCAGGAAACGCTGCCGCCATTGTGTGCGAAGGCGGTTTTTCCCGCCAATCCGGGTAGACGCAGGGTTATATCCCGCATCGGTACAGGCTCAAAATAGCTGTTGGCAAAAACGCCGCTGCCATTGACAAGCTGAACCGCCAGCATATCTGCCTTTTTGCTCAGTGTCAGCTCTACGCTGGGATGCAAACCGGGGGTCAGCTCCGGCAAGGCACAGAATTCATGCAGGACATCCTGCATAAAATGCAGGGTATTGTCATAGCCCTCATTGTAGTAGAAGCTGCCGACCGACCAAGGAATATAGATACCCTTGCCCTTGCCGTAGGGGGTGACGCCCAAACCGGGAACATCGGTAACGGCGGTGTAATAGCATAGCTCCGGCGGACCGAAAGGATGCTCCGAAATCATGCGCAGCATAGTTTTTGTGTCGGGCGTAAATTGAATCTCGGAAACACAGGCACCGGGAACAACATAATGGGCATTGGCACTGCGGGGAAATAGGGCGGACTCGGCTGCGCCAAGCTCAAATACGGTGGACATACAGTCGGTGAGCTTTGCCTGTACACGCTCCACGCCAAGGCATTGCAGCGCCGGGGCGCTGCCGCTTGCCAGCACAATGCCGCCCTGCGCGGCGTATGCATCCAGCATGGTCGTCTGCTGTGGGCTGCACTGCTTTACGTCGCCTAAGATGACCACATCCCAGCGGCGCAGCAGCTCCGGCGTCAGTTCTGCCAGCTTTACCTCGTCAAAGGGAATGTGGCTCTCGGTCAGGGCACGCACCCAGCCGTACACTTCGGGGTCGCTGCGCGCCATGATGGGTTTTGTCACCAGCAGCACCTTGGCAGCACTTTGCAGACCACGGTAAAGCGCCTCGTGTTCCCTGTGGAAGGCAAAGGCAGCCTTGGATGCGTTCAGTGCCGTTCGATCCTTGTGGTTGTCCAAATGCCCCATAATATACAGGCTCACGCTGCCTGCATTGGCAAGGTTCTGCCACTGGCGCAGCGCCAATTGCCCGGCACTGACCGAGGAATCCCGATAGCGGAATCCCATAAAATCCACGCTGGCGTTGTCAGCCGGGCGCAGCCGCAGCGGGCCTGCCGTGCGCCGTGCATTGCAGGAGGCACTGTACTGCCACTGCGGTACGCCGATCTCGGTGGCAGACTCGGTGCGGATGTAATCCACATTGTTGATTGCCAATTCCGGGCTGATGCTGCGCACGGTTTGAACCAGACGTTCCCGCTGTGCCTTGGTGCAGGCAGACTTGAAAGCGGCATATTTGCGGTAATCCGGGCTGCGGGGGTCATCGCGGTCGGGAATATCCAAGCCGTACTGCTCTTTAAACAGCCGTTTGCAGTTTTCACAGTGGCAGGGACCGTGGTACACGCCGCTGTAATCCACCACAAGAAAGCCACTCATATTGCAGAAAACGCCGTCAAAGGGGTGGGTCGTCAGAACCTCCCGCAGTATTTCCAGCGATTTTTCTTTCTGGTAAGCACCGTTGGGGCAGGTCTGGATATTGCCGTTGTAGTTGACGACCTCCCCGTTTTTGTCGCGGTAGGCCCAATCGGGATGCCTGGCAAACACGCCCTCACGCAATTTGGAAAAATCCGTTCGTGCAATAACGCGGATGCCGCGCTTATGGCAGGCATCTATGATTTCATGCAGACTGCTGCCGGTCAGGTAAGGGCTTTGCATCTGGCAGTCCAGCTGTGTCTGATAGCTGGCGATGATGCCCGCCGCATTCAGCGTGACAACGGTTGCACCGTATTCTTTCAGTTGCTCGGCATAAGCATCCGCGTCAATGTCTGCCATATCGATTTCACGCAGGTTTGTCTGCAGCATACGCCACGGGTATCCCTGCCACCAATGCTTTTCTTCCATACATTCACATCCATTCTTCGGGGGTGGTCCAGTCCCGCTTGCCCAGAAACTTCTCCAGCATTTCCATCTGGATCTGCTCCTTGGGAACCTTGCTGTTCAGCACACGGGTCCAGCCGCCGGACGCTTTTTCGCCGTTCATGGCATCTGCGGGCTTCATCAGATTCAGAAGCGGCTCCCCGTTCTCAAAGCGGCGGGCATTCTCCCGAATGATTTCGATGCTGCGTGCGGCACGGTCGGGAACCTGCGGGGTAGTGTGGGGCGTGATATAGATGTTTTCCATCTTCCACAGGGGGCTTTCTGGGGAAAGGGGCTGCTCCTCAAATACATCCAACCCAGCGCCGCTTAACTTCCCGCTGCGCAGTGCGTCGATCAGATCCTCGGCGCAGACGATCCCGCCGCGCGCCATATTGACAAGAAATGCGCCGTCCTTCATCTGCGCCAGCGTATCGCGGTTGATCATATGGTAGGTCTCATCGGTCAGCGACAAGGTCAGCACAACAAAATCGCTGTGCTCCAGCAGCGGCTGTAAGGTGTCGCCCTTGTCGGCACAGTATTTTGCTTTCAGATACTCATAGCCCTTGATGGGGAACTTGTCGTAGGCAAGAATTTTCATACCGAAGGCGTGCAGCCGGTCGGCCAACATTCTGCCGTTGTTGCCCATGCCGACAATGCCTACGGTGCGCCCATACAGACCGCGCCAGCGGTTCATGCCATCCACACCCCATTGGCAATTTTCCTGCGCATGAAGCAGCTCCTTGGTATGGTAGCAGCCTTGCAGCATAAAGTAGATGCAATGCTCGGCCAGCACGGGGGCGCTGCGCCCGGCAGCCCCGGTGACGGGAATCCCGCGGGCAAATACCTCGGGGCGGGCGCTTCCGTTCAGCCCGGCGTGGTCGCAGTGGATCCATTGCAAGGAATTCTCGCCCAACAGGCAGGGCTCCACATCCCCCAACAGAATGGCAACCTCGGCGTCCTTTACCTCGGCGGTCAGTTTTTCCTTGTCAAAAAAGTCTACATAGCAGAACTGCGCATCGGGAAAAACCATCCGCAGGTCGTGCATATTTTTTTTGTTGTACCAAACGGTGGTGACAACCTTATGAATTTTAGGCATAGCAGCCTCCTGATTTCACACCGTGCTGTTCTCCCGACGGTATTCGGTAGGGGACATACCGATGTGATTTTTGAATACGGTGGTAAAATAGCTTCTTGCGTTAAAGCCAAGTTCGGCACTGATATCATCCACGCTTCTGATCGTGTTGGCCAACAGGTAGCAGGCGCGTTCCAGCTTGGAGTTTTGAATGTAGGTGATGATGGAACAGCCCATTTCGCGGTAGAACTTGCGGGACAGATGGGACGGGGAGTACCCGGCCTTTGCCGCCAGCCCCTCCAGCGTCAGCTTGTCGGCAGGATGGGTATCGATATACTCGCAGCAAAGGCGTATCGCGGGGGAGCACCTGACATAGCGCTTCATATTATGGACGCGGGCCGCATAATCACGCACCATCTCATTGCCGATCTGCGTGAGCTCTTTGGCGGTGCGGCTCGTTTCTAAGCGACAGCGGTAGTCGGAACACAGCGAGAAGGCTGTGCGCTGCGGCAAACCGCCATCCACGGCTGCGCGGGATACCAACGTTAAAAGCTGATGCAGATTCAGCCGCATGGCGTACAGGTTTTGTACATTGCCAAAGGCCTGTACGGACTGCCCCGGTCCGGCGTTTGTCAGCACCTCGCCGGCAGACAGATCGCCGCGGCGGATGCGGTTCAGCAGATCCTGCTCCATCGACCATCGGCCACTGCTTTTTTCAAATTGATTGGTTTCCACGCTCTTGGAGTGCTTCCGCGTCTTGGGACGGGCTACATAGTGTACTACCTCCGACGGCGCCAATCGTTCCTGCCGGATGCAGTAATGCAGGATAACCGCATACTGCACCAGCGTTTCACTGCTCAGCACCGGCAGGGTCGGCAGGGCGGCCTGCAAAGCCGCCTGCGCCTCCTGCGTCAGGTCTGTCTGTGCCATGCGGTCGGCACTGCTCTCCGGGTCTTTATAATCCAGAAAAAACGGTCCGACCAGATAGATGTTGTGGATTTTCCCGCCCTCCGGTGCAAAGCCGATGATCCAGGAAAGCATAGAGGGTACCGTAAAGCAAACCGGGCGATCGGTGGTGGCAATATGCGCTTCGATCGCCTCACGGCGTCCCTCCCGCAGCAGCAAACTGCGGAAAAGGGACTCGTGGGGGCAATCGCTTTGCAGCACATGGAACGCACTATCCATTTTCCAGAACCAAATCGGTTCAAACAGATTGGCAAAGCTGTGAAATGCCTTTAAAAGATTTTCTGAATCCGTCATAAAGCTCGCATCCTTTGTAAGGGCAAGACCGCATAATTCTAAGTGTCGCAGCCGCCGAAGCGGTGCTTAAGCCGTTAGGCGGGAATTGTGCGGTATTGCCTAAGGTTTGCTTTTATTATAACGGCGACATTTTGTTTCATCAAGCGTTACTTTTTGCCTTTGCGTGCAGCCTTGCGGGCGGCTTTCCTGGCACGCTTGTCCAGAACCTTTTGGTTTTCGGCGTCGAAATTCAAGCCGTGCTTGGTGCAACGCTCTTTCAGCTCGGCAATGCGGACAGCTTCGGCTTCTTCCTTCTGCTTGGCGCGTTCCTTCTGCTCCATGACGCTCTGGGGGATGTACTCAATGCCCAGCGCCTCACATTCGGCTTTCTTCTTCTCTTCCAGTGCGTGCTGTACGGTGGGCATATCGCGCTCGATCTTGAAGAAGAAGGCGAACAGCACAAAGAACAGCACGCCCTGTGCAATCATGGCGCCTTGATAAGAAATGTTGATCCACTGGGTAGCTGCGGCGGGCTGGTCGGCGTAAAGAGCAATCTCCTTGCCTTTCTTATTTACAAAGCTGCCGATCTGCTCGGGCGTTGTGTACTTGGAAACCACAAGCCCCAGATTGAACAGCGCCTGCCCGATACCCTTGGAGAACATCTCGGCAAAGCCGACCAGTGCGGCGGTAAAGCCCTCGACGCGGATCCCCTGTGAATACTCCACATGGTCGATGCTGTCACCGATAAAGGTCATCATAGAATACAAAAAGGTCATCATGCCCAGACTGCCCAGTGCGGTACCGCCATACACCATGCCGGTGTTGCCTGCGCCGATAAAAGCGGTCGTACAGCCGAGAATTGTCATAAGGGAGCCGACAATAATAACCTTCTCGCGACCGAACTTCCTAAACAAAGGCAGCAGAACCAGCAGGGCGGGTCCCATAGGAGCCATGGCAATCATGGTGAACTTGGCCTGAATGGAAGCAAACTCGCCGTAGGCGTTTCCGTTTACGACCCAGCCTGCGTAGTAGACCTGCGAAACGCCCTTCATAGCATTCGTGATTTGATACAGAAGGATCATGATGATCAGCATGATCCAATACTTGTCCTTAATGCAGGCACGGAACTGCTGCATAAAGGTGGCTTCCTTGACCTTTACCGCTTCTGCCTGACCGGTCACGCCGTACTGGTTACGGCGTTCCTCGGTGATGCGCTCGCGGGTGTAGAAATACTGTACAAAGGTCAGCGGAACGGCAACACAGCACATAATGACCATGCACAGCAGATAGCCCTCGCGGCTGTTGCCGCCGGTCAAACGGCAGACGGCTGCCAAAATCGTGGGGAACAGAATGGAGATTATGCCGGTACCCATATTCTTGGTGATTTGCCCAGCCATAGAATTGCTTTTGCGCTGCTGGAAATTGCGGGTAGAAAGGGCGGCGCTCAGCTCATAGGCCATATACCACATGGTATAGCCGACAGAGTAGAAAAGGTTGTAGGAGATAATAATCCAGACAGCCTGCGCCTTTACATCACGGAACGGGATGCAGAACATCATCAACAGGCTGATGATGATAATGGGCAGGGATAACAGGAACCACGGGCGCAGCTTACCTTGGCGGCAGGTGGTTTTATCCAGCAATTTCGCCATTACGACATTGGTAACGGCATCCAGAATTTTGCTGAACAGCGGGAAGATGATCATAAAGCTGGCGATCCACGCGCCGCGTGAAACCGTAAAGCCCAAAACGTCTGTCAGATACTGGTTAAAGTAGCTGTTTACGATGGACTGCAGCAGCATGGCACCGAAGGGCCCTGCTACATACCCCAGTATGAGTTCTTTCTTTGTCACATTTGCAGAGGTAATGCGTGAGTTCCAAAACGGCTTTTGAAAAGCATTCGCCAACAGTCCGCCATGGGTAGAGGTGTTGCTTGGCATACATTTTCCTTCTTTCTGTGTTTTGACTTTCCGCAGCAGGATGGACAATCTTGGGGTGTTGGGATACTTCTGCACGGCAGTGGATGGCGAAGAAATATCGAAAATACATTTTTGTCGGGGAGCCTCCCGCTGCGGCGTTTTCTGGCTATATTATACTGAAAACAGACTCGGCAAGAAAACCACAATATTGCTTAAAAGATAATAAAATTGCGCAGTTTGCGTGAAAAAGCAAGATTTTGATTCTGCAAGCAATATAATTGTTCTCTTTCGGGTGGGATGTCTGATATAGCCAAGGCAACCTGATTTACAGACAATGGGCGATAGGACGACGCTACGTCCACCGCGCCACGCTGTTTGTGGACGGCAAAGAGTTTGCCGCGCAGGATGGCGATAAGATTTTCAAGTTTACGGTGCCCATCTCCGGTACGCACGAAATCAAGGCCGTGGCGGTCGCAATGATCCGGAGGACTTTCCATCTGTGAGAGGCAATCTCAAAAGCAAATCCATTGCCTTGGTCGCAAATTTATGCTACACTATTCCCAAAGGAAGGGACACACATGGAAATTGCTGAACGCCTGGAATGGTTTATGAAGATGCTTCGGTGCAAATATCCTGTGGATCTACAGGAGTACGACCGCAGCCTGACGCCGCGCGGCAATTTGGCAGACGACCGCATACGAATGCTGCACAAGTTGCTGGCGGGTGGCGGTTGGCTGGAACAGATGCGGATCATGATGAAGGAACCCGGCGTGGATATGGTACAGATTGGCGGCAATGTGGGACTTTTGTGGGGTGCGGTCTGTCTGAGAGAAAATGATATGCCGACACGCTATTTTGTTTTGGGACCTGTTATGGGTGTGGATATCGACCTGCATGATATGGAAAATGAATTGCAGGAGCTTTTGAACCACCGCCGTGCGCAGGATGCTGACGGCACAGATCCAACTGTGGCGTTCAGGATGAGGCTGAGCGAGCTGCTGGAATCACTTCCCGTTGTAGGAGCCAATAAATTCACCGATGACATCGTCATGTTTGGCTGCTGCGTTACCGGGCAAAGCCGCCCGCTCAGTGAGGTTGCCATGGTGAGCTTGCCGCGGCATACAGCTGCCGGCACATCGCAGCCGCGGCACAAAAACGACCGCCACCGCACATGGATGATGGAACAGGCGCTTATGCATATGGTGCGGGAGGGCAACCTTGACTATGAAAAAGTATTGGAACAGTCTGCCCGTGTCAGCGATGGTGTACCGGTTAAGGTGCGCGACAGCCTGCAGCAGGCGAAGGTGTCGGGTATTACGCTGACGACGCTCTGTGTGCGCGCGGCGATTTCCGGAGGGTTGACACCGGATGCTGCCTACACGGTGGGAGATAGCTACATCCAACAGATTATGGACTGCAAGACACTGCCGGAGGTTGCCCAGACCAACCACACAATGTATGACGACTTCGTACATCGTGTGCATAAGGTGCGCTGCAACCCGTCCGTTTCGCCAAGGATCCAGCAGTGCATGGATTATCTGGAACTGCACACAGAAGAAGAAGTCGGCATTGCCCAACTGGCGCGGATTACTGGGTATACGGAATATTATCTCTCCCGCAAATTTAAAGAAGAAACGCACTGTTCCATCAATGATTACAGCAAAATCGCACGCATTGAACGTGCCAAGGTACTGCTGTATACTACGAATGAAAGTGCGACCCAAATCGCCGATCGTCTGCATTTTTGCAGCGGCAGCTATTTTGCGCGGGAATTTAAAAAATTTACAGGGCAAACACCGGCAGAATACCGCGCGGAAAATACAAAATAAAAAATACCGAAATCGCCTTTACCGGCGGTTTCGGTATTTTTTATGGGAGAAATGCTTTATGCGTCTTTCGTCACAGGCGTTTCTTTGGCTTTTTTCTCAGCCTCAAACTCGGCAGCTTGCTTTTCCAGCTTGGAGAAAGCGAGGCAGCACAGACCGATGATCAGAACCAGAATGGCGGGCACGATGGCAAAGTCAATGCGGATCATCATCAGGGCGCCGGCGGGCTGCTCAGTGACGCCCTCGGCGGAGATGTAGCCCGCGAGACTCAGCAATACACCGGTGATCCATGCGCCCAGCGCGCCGCCCAGCTTGGAGGCAAAGTTGCCCGGGATGGCAGAGGAGCCATCCATGCGGGGCATACCCAGCATCTCATTATAAGTGCAGATGTTCATAATGAACAGAACGCCGTAGTAGGCAATGGGCAGGGTGGCAATCTGACCCAGCACATAGCCGCCGAATACGCCGGGCAGCCAAGAGCCGGAGAAGAACGCGATGACATAGCCCGCGACACCGATGATGCTGAAGGTGAAAATCATCTTGCCCATAGACCCCATCTTCTTCATGATAACGGGGAAGACCAGCATGACGGGTACAAGCACAAAGCTCACAACACTGAGCAGACCCTGCATACCGATGTTGCCGACGATCCACTTGAAATAGTACGCGCCAACAGCCAGATTGGTGATAATGTTGTAGCACAGCATAATAAGACCGTACAGCCAGACGTACTTGTTGCGGCGCAGCAGCTCGCCCAGCTCTTTCAGGCGGATGGGTTCCTGCTTGCTCTCGGCGTCAACGGCGGGATCCTCCTTGCAGAAGATAAAGCGTCCCAAGCCGATGATGGTGGCGGGAATCATGATGATGGCGACCATGCGGGTCCAGCCTGCGGCGCTTGTGGCCATCTTGGCCATCAGGATCGGGAAAAGGGTACTCATCACGATGGAACCGGCCATCGTGATAATGCCGCCATAGCTGGAAACTTTCTTCAGCAGCACGGGATTGTTGGAGAAAGTGCGGATGGTGTAAGGGTTCATGGCGGCGTTGCGCAGAGTTGCAAAAATGCTGAAGGTCAGCGTGTACATACAGAAGATCCATGCGCACTTGACAACATTGCTCCATGCGGGGTTGCCCGCAAACAGCAAAATCGTGCAAATGGTCATGCCGATAATGGACAACTCATACGGGCGACCTTTGCCGAGCTTGGTGTGGGTGTTGTCCACAATGACGCCCGCAACCATATCGGTGACCGCATCCACCGCTTTGCTGGCCAGCAGCAGCGTACTGACGGTCAGCAGATTAACGCCCAGCGTGTCGGACGCATAGATAGAGAGGTAGTTCAGCATGATCAGGTTGATCCATGCCGCCACGATGTCCGAACTCTTGAACGCCATCAGGCGACCAAAGCCCAATTTGTTGGGGTCTTTTACTTTGTTTCTTGCCATGATTTTTCTCCTTCACATTTTGTAGAGGTTTCTCACTGATGCCAGTATAGCAGGGGGCAAGCAGGTAGAGTTAGCAAGAAATTGGCAAAGCAGGATAATAATTCGTTTTGCTTTGCGAATCGTGCTAATTCTTAACGTAAAAAGCAAATTTGTTTCTAACGTGATTTTGCGGCTTGTGAGAAACTATAAGCAACGAAAGCAGAAACCATACAAAGGAGAAACACCCATGCGCACGAAATGTACTTTTAATACCGACTGGCAGTTCACAAAACCCGGTGCGGCACCGGTGGCTGTGACCCTGCCCCACACATGGAACGCCGCCGACGGCACCGACGGCGGCAACGATTACTTCCGCGGGACCTGCACCTATACCAAGGAATTCGCCGCCCCCGCACACGCCGACGATGAGGAGGTCTGGCTGGAATTTGAGGGTGCCGCCATGACGGCAGTGGTTTCCTTGAACGGAAAAGAACTGGCTCACCACGCGGGCGGCTATTCCACCTTCCGCGTCAACCTGACCCCCGCACTGGCTGCGCAGAACACGCTGACTGTGACCGTGGACAACAGCGCCAACCGCACGGTCTACCCGCAGAAAGCGGACTTTACCTTCTACGGCGGCATCTACCGCGATGTACATATCCTTATTGTACCGCACAGTCACTTTGCGCTGGATAACCACGGTGCGCCCGCCCTGCGCGTGACGCCGGAGGTGTCTGACGACCTGCACAGTGCTGCCGTCACGGTGGAAGCCGCCTGTGAGAATACGCCCGACGGCACCGAGGTGCTGTTTGCCATCGAGGGTGTCGGGGAGCAGACCGCCCCCGTGCAGAGCGGCAAGGCTGTGACCGTGTTCCACATTGAAAACGTCCACCTGTGGGACGGCGTGGCGGACCCGTATCTGTACAGCATCGCCGCTTCTCTGCCCGGCGGTGACGCGGTGGCGGTACACTTCGGCTGCCGAAAAATTGATTTCAAACCCGATACAGGCTTCTGGCTCAACGGCAGAAATGTCCGCCTTGTGGGCGCGGCGCGGCATCAGGACCGCGCAGGACTCGGCAATGCGCTGACCGCCGCTGAGCATGAGGAAGATATACAACTCCTGCGGGATATGGGCGCCAACACCGTGCGCCTTGCCCACTACCAGCACGCGCAGTACTTCTACGATCTATGCGACAAATACGGTCTTGTCGCGTGGGCAGAGATCCCCTACATCACCGAGCATATGCCCGAAGCCACTGCCAACACGCTGAGCCAAATGGAAGAGCTTGTAACACAAAATTACAACCATCCGTCCATTATCTGCTGGGGCTTATCCAATGAGATTACCGTCACCACCGGCGTGAATGACGATATGGTCGCCACCCACCACGCCCTCAACGACCTCTGCCATCGCCTGGACGCCACCCGCCCCACCACAATGGCGCACGCCTTTATGTTGGACCCAAACGACCCGTTTGTGCAGCTGCCCGATATTTGCAGTTATAATCTCTACTACGGCTGGTACTTGGGTGAATTGCAGCAGAACGATGAATTTTTTGACACGTTCCACAAAAACCACTCCGACCGCGTCATCGGTCTGTCGGAGTTCGGCGCGGACGCAAACCCCGCCTACCAGAGCGCCCGCCCGGAGCGCGGCGACTGGTCGGAAAGCTACCAAGCCGTCTACCACGAGCATATGCTCAAAATGTGGTCGGAGCGCCCCTACATCTGGGCGATGCACGTCTGGAATGGGTTCGACTTCGGCGCGGACGGACGCGGTGAAGGCGGCAAGCCCGGTCAAAACCAGAAGGGTCTTGTGACCTTCGACCGCAAGACGAAGAAGGACGCCTACTTTATTTATAAGGCATATTTGAGCAGCGACCCGTTTGTGCATCTCTGCGGACGCCGCTACGCCCACCGCACGGAGAGTGAGACCGAAATCAAGGTCTACTCCAACCAGCCCCGCGTCACGCTGTTTGTGGACGGCAAGGAGTTTGCCGCGCAGGACGGCGACAAGATTTTTAAGTTTATCGTGCCCATCTCCGGCACGCACGAAATCAAGGCCGTGGCGGGCGGCTGCACCGACTGTATGACGATTACGAAGGCAGACAAACCCGACCCGACCTACCGCGCCGAGGGGCAAGTCGAAAACTGGTTCGATAAGCCGGAAGAGCTTATGAAAGAAGGCTATTACTCCATTATGGACACGATGAGCGATTTGCAGAAAAATCCGCAGACCGCCGCACTGCTGGCAAAGATAATGGAACGCGCTGCCGCCAGCTACGGCGACGTTGCGAAAAATGTCCAAATGCCCGAAGCTGTGCAGCGGCAGATGGCAAAAATGCCACTGCAATCCCTGCTGAAGCAGGCGGGTAAGGCTGTGCCGCCCGCCATGATCCAACAGCTGAACGCCGCATTGAATAAAATCAAGAAAGAGGGATGAACCATGAAGAAGGTTGCACTTTCACTGGATAGCTCGTTGAAAGAGATTTTTACCTATGAAGAAAGCCGCGCAGTGTTTGACAAATTCCTGCCCGGTATGCGCACGATGGCAGAAAAACAGCCCGCAACGCTGGGCTTCTCCGTTCGTAAAATTATCCAATTTTCGGGCGGAGCTATCCCCGGCGAAGCCGCCGACGCGCTGGACGCAGCCCTGTGTGCGCTCGAACTGTACAGTGCCGAGCCGGAAATGTCCGACACGCCGCTGACCCCCGACGGGGCTGAGGTCGTGCCGGAACCGCCCCGCGACGCCATCTACCCCGGCAAGGTCTGGCGCGACACCAACGGTCGCCGCATCCAAGCCCACGGCGGCGCGCTGTATTACGAGGACGGCGTCTACTACTGGTATGGCGAAAACAAGGATCACACCGACGGCAAATGCCCGGTCTGGACATGGGGAATGCGCGCCTACCGTTCCACCGACTTGTGTAACTGGGAAGATTTGGGCTTGTTCATCCAGCCCGACCTGACCGACAAGGACGCGCCGCTGTATCCCACGTCTCGCGCTGACCGCCCGCACATTGTCAAATGCGCGTACACGGGCAAGTATGTCTGTTGGATCAAGCACTGCGGTGACAATGCCTGCTTTACGGTCTTGCAGGCCGACAAATTCTTAGGTCCCTATGAAATTGTCAAAGCCCACTACCGCCCGTTTGGCTGCGAGGTCGGTGACTTTGACATTGCCGTTTGCGGCGATACGGCATATCTCTATATGGACGCAAACCACAACGGTCAGCTGACGATGCGCCTGACGCGGGACTTCTTGGAGGCGGAAGAAAAAATCTGCTGGCAGTACGAGGGTCTGCACGCGCCGTTCAGCCGCGAAGCGCCGGCTGTGTTTGAGCATAGCGGCAAGTGGTATATGCTGACCTCCGGCATGACCGGGTATGTGCCGAACAAGAGCGACAGCGCCGTGTCCGATGCGCCCGACAGGCCGTTTGTGAGCATCGGTGACCCGCACGCAGATGACGCGAGCCATGCGTCCTTCAACAGCCAAATCTCGCAGGCGTTCAAAGTTCCCGGTAAGCGCGACCTCTACATTGCGCTGGCTGACCGCTGGGTGCCGGACTACCCCGTGGATGCCAAACTGGCAGATCTGGTGGAGCGCTGCACCGCACAACGCTTTGACCCCGAACACTACAAGGCAACGTCCGAAGAAATGCAAACCATGATGCAAAGCCCGATGCTGACCAGCGCTAATACTTCCCGCGCCAATTACGTCTGGCTGCCCATCACATTTGAGGAAGGCAAGCCGAAGATCTACTGGCGCGATAGCTGGAAATTGAGCGATTTTGAATAAGGAGAACTGAACTATGAATTACTACGGAGCTACCACCCCCGAAATGTCCGAACGCGAAATCCGCAATGCTTCCCTTGCCCGCCGCGCCGCCGCCGAGAGCTTTGTTCTGCTGCAAAACCCCGATAACACCCTGCCGCTGCAGACTAAGAAAATCGCCCTGTACGGCATGGGCGCACGCCGTACCGTTGTGGGTGGTGAGGGCAGCGGCGAGTGCAACCCGCGCTATAAAATCGGCGTGGAGCAAGGTCTGGAAAACGCCGGGTACACCATCACCAGCAAGGCGTGGTTGGACGACTATGACCGCGAGTACGCCCAAACATACGAGGAATATCGCGTGATGGTTGAGGAAAAAATCGCCCCTATCAAGAACCCCGTTGCGCAGATTCCCGTGGCACACAGCTACAAGTACCGCTACCCGTCCGGGCGGCTGGTCAACGAAGCCGATGTGACCGCAAGCGCCACCGATACGGCTGTCTATGTGTTGATGCGTCAGGCGGGCGAGTGCGCTGACCGCAAACCCGATCAGGGTGATTTTTGCCTGACAGACATTGAAGTGGACAACCTGCATTTTCTGGCAGCGCACTATGCGCACGTTACGCTCGTCATCAATGTGGGCGGTCTTGTAGACTTGACGCCCGTTGCCGATCTGCCCATTGCTATTGTGTTTATGGTGCAGGGCGGCAGCGAGGGCGGCAACGCGCTGGCTGATGTACTGAGCGGCAAGGTAAACTTCAGCGGACGTCTGGCAGACAGCTGGCCGATGAACTACGCCCAGATCCCCGACGGCGAAAATTACAGCAGCCTGAACGGCGAGTTGGAAAATGAGTATTACACCGAAGGACGCTATGTCGGCTACCGCTATTTTGACAGCTTCGGCGTTGCGCCGCGTTTTCCGTTTGGCTTTGGGTTAAGCTACACGACCTTTGCGCAGAACGTGACCGAGGTGACACTGGACGGCAAAATCCTGACTGCCCGTGTGCAGGTTACAAACACAGGCAAGGTGCCGGGACGTGAGGTCGTGCAGGGGTATCTGCACATTCCCGGCAGCGTGGCGCAGAGCCTGACCGCCTTTGCCAAAACGCCTGTGCTGACCGCGGGCGAAAGCTGCGAAACCACGCTGACGATCGACCTTGCCGACAATGCGGTTTATCATGAAGAAAATGCCTGCTGGGAGCTGCCGCAGGGGGAATATCGGCTGTACATCGGCAAAAACAGCCGCGATACCGTGACCGCCGCCGCACTGACACTGGCTGAAACGGTCACAGTTAAGCAGTGCCGCACCTGCTGCAAGACCCCGGACGCCTTACAGGAAATCGAAGCCCCGGCGCAAGCCCTGCCGCCGCTGCCTGAAAATGCCGTGCAGCTTACCATCGACCCTGCCGCTTTTGCCTGCAAAACCGCCGACTACACCGAGCCGCAGGCCGTCGAAAGCCCCCGCGTGCGGGAGGTGCTGGACAGTCTGACCACCGAACAGCAGGTTGAACTGCTGCGCGGCGGCGATTTACAGAACCAGACTCCCGGTCCGCATCAAATTACAGGCGCGGGCGGCAAGACCGCCATCACGCTGCAGGAGCAGGGTGTGCCCAACATTGTGTTCAGCGACGGTCCTGCCGGTGTCAACATTGTGGAGGAAATTATCATCACCGCCGACGGCGGCATCAAGCCCGCCAAGATGCTTGAGCGTTACAACTGGGGGCTGATGAAGCAGCTTGCCAAGCGGATGTGCGGCGGCGAGGGACAGCACGTCTACCGCTACGCCACCGCGTGGCCCGTAGAAATGCTGCTGGCGCAGAGCTGGGATACCGCCCTGCTGGAGGAAGTCGGCACAGCTGTGGCGGAAGAACTGGTCGAGTTCGGTATCACACTGCTGCTGGCTCCGGCTATGAACATCCACCGCAACCCGCTGTGCGGACGCAACTACGAGTATTATTCTGAAGATCCTCTCATCACGGGCAAAATGGCTGCCGCCTATGTGCGCGGTATGCAGTCCAAGGCCGGTGTCGGCGCGACGATCAAGCACTTCTGCTGCAACAACCAGGAGGATAACCGCGTTGCCGTCAGCGAGAACGTCAGCGAGCGCGCCCTGCGGGAAATCTACCTGCGCGGCTTTGAAATCGCCGTCAAAGAGAGCGCACCCTTAGCGCTGATGACGAGCTACAATAAGCTCAACGGCAGCTACACCGGCTGTCGCCGTGACCTTGTCACCGATATTCTGCGCTGTGAGTGGGGCTACAAGGGCCTTGTCATGACCGACTGGGGAACGCAGTACGACCCCGCTGCCGCCCTGCACGCACAGGTCGATATGATGATGCCCGGCGCCGATGCCGACCGTGACGCCGTGCTGACCGGCTTGACCGATGGCAGTATCACCCCCGCCGAGGTTCGCCGCGCCGCCGCCCGCGTGCTAACTCTGATCGAGCAGAGCTTGACAGCAAAATTATAAAAATGAGCATTTCTGCACAGCAGCAAGCGAAAAACTACTGGTATTTTTCGTAAGAAAAGTGCATAATGAAGCAGGAAAGCTGCTGTGAAAGGAATGGCTCCGATATGGAAGAGTTTGTCTTACAGAATGATCCTGCACGCATGAACTGGGTCGAGGGCTACATCGAATGGGGGACAGTCCGCTGTGCAGCCCCCTTGCGGGTGGAAACCGAACAGGTGCGGGAGGGCGACATCCTGCGGGAACGGTATACCTTTATCAACGAAACAAACCGGGAAGTCTTTACCACGCTGACCGACATTGCCATCTATGCGACGTTCAACGATGACTACACCACCGCCCGGGAATGTATGCACCACAAATGCCATACCCACATCTGGTGCGGCGGTGCTGTCAGCTATGTCATGGCATTGCGCATGGGTGGTGCGGCCCCGCATCTGGGATTGGTGCTGACCGAGGGAGCTTTGGGCGGCTACAGCGTGGAGCGCGACCTGTCCCGCATCAGCAATGACCGTGGGGATTTTCTGCTGCACCCGGCCCCATTCGTGCTGGCCCCCGGGGAGCGTTACACGCTGGCGTGGACGCTGTTCCCCCACGCAGGGCGGGCGTCGTTCTTAAACACGGCAAAACAATACTGCGCACACTTTATTGACGTCCGGGCGGAAAAATATCTGCTGTTCACAGGGGAAGAAACCACTGTGACCGTCGATGCCAACTTTGCGTTTGAACACGCGGCGCTCACGCTGAACGGCGCACCGCTGCCCTTTACCCGCAGCGGCAGCACGCTGACGGCAAAAATCCGCGCCGATGCCCCCGGTGAGATGCGCTGCGCCGTGGTGCTGGACGGGGTGGAAACTTTCTGCGAACTGAAAGCTCTGCCGCCACTGCCGGAACTGGCTGAAAGAAGATGCCGCTTCATCGCGGAAAAGCAGCAATCCTGCCGTCCCAGCAGCGGGCTGGATGGGGCGTTCCTGATTTATGACAATGAGGAAGAATGCCAATTTTACGATCCACGCTATGATTACAATGCCGGTCGAGAGCGCGTCGGCATGGGGCTTGCGTTGGCTGCTTATCTGCAAAAATGGCCGGATTCGACGCTGGAAAAAGCCCTGCACCGTTATGCCGATTTTGTCCGGCGTGAGCTTGTAAACCCGGACACAGGGGAAGTATACAACGACTACCACCGTGACAACAGCTATAAGCGGCTGTACAACGCGCCGTGGTATGCGCGATTGTACATTGAATTTTTCAACTTGTGGCAGAAGAAAGAATATCTTGAGACGGCCTGTAAAATTTTGCGATTCTACTACGCCGAGGGTGGCAGCCGATTTTATCCGATTCAAATGCCTGTGGCGGAGTTGATTCCCTTACTGCGGAGCAATGGCCTGACCATACAGGTGGATGCACTGATGGCAGAGTTCCTGCATCACGCGGATTATCTGGCGGCGAACGGAACCGATTACCCGGCGCTGGAGGTCAATTATGAGCAGAGCATTGTCGCGCCCGCGGCAGATATTTTATTGCAGGCTTACAAACTGACCGGGGTGCAGAGCTACCTTGTGTCCGCCCGAAAACAGCTGGACGTGCTGGAGCTGTTCAACGGCATTCAGCCGAGCTACCATCTGCGGGAGGTTGCGATTCGTCACTGGGACGGCTACTGGTTCGGCAAGCGCAAGCTCTACGGTGACACGTTTCCGCATTATTGGAGCGCGTTGACTGGGCTGGCCCTGCGGGACTGGGGGCGCATGACGGGGGATGTCGCATCGCAGCAAAGGGGTGAGGATTCCCTACGCGCGGTGCTGAGCCTGCTGGATGCCGACGGCCGCGCCCATTGTGCCTATGTGTACCCCATCACGGTCAACGGCGCGTCTGCCCGCGGCGCAGACCCCTATGCAAACGATCAGGATTGGGGCCTTTATTTCGCATTGAAAACACTGTAAACGAGGTTCATCTATGAAAATCACCCACTGCAAGCTGAACCATCTGGTCAATCCGCTGGGATATACTTTGCCGCAGCTGAGCTTTTCCTGGCAGGTCGAGGACGCCCACGGTACAAAGCAGACCGCCGCGCGGCTTATCATTGCCGCCGATACGCAGTTAACCGAGATTTTGTACGATTCCGGCTTTGCCGATTTGGGTTCACTCGGTACAAAAGCCCATCTGGAAACTGCCCCGCGCACCCGCTATTACTGGGCCGTGACCGTGCGCACCGACGCGGATGAGGAAGCAACGAGCGCTGTAAACTGGTTTGAAACCGCCAAGCAGAACGAGCCGTGGCAAGGCCAATGGCTGACCTGTGACAGTGCCAACTCTAGGCTCTCTTATGCTAAGAAAATGTAATCTTAAAACTTGAACTTATGTGGTAATCAAGAAAAGATAATTGCCGTTTGAGGAATGCTTCGAATGTTGTGAAAGCCCTGCTAATGCAAACCGCCATCGGCGGACTATCGCCTTGAATTGTGAATGCTGTGTAAGCAATTAGCACTTGCTATTGACAGACTGCTAACGAAAAGCGTATATTAAAATCGTAGATTTATTCTACACTAGCACCTTTACAACCGAATACACAGCATAACAGGTACTTTACTCTCTCGGTGGGGCGCACAGCAAGGTCAAGGCAGACCAGAACCCACGGCGGGGAGAGAACATAATGATACTCCAGATGCCCCACAGCTTCAGATGGGGTGACCGCGCTTGGGTTGTAAGAAGTAAGACCCTTGCAGAGTCAGTGTACGGTCGTCGCCAGCGGCTTGCCTGTTATGTTCCCATGTCTGGGGGCGAGCGGCAAATTAGACATTTTTCTTCAGCATTTATTTTGATGTATACGGTTTCTTTTATTATTTACATAACCGTGTGATTAACGCTATTATGCGTATTATTTGATTTTTATTGAATTTACATCAAGATTTGCGGGGAAAATGTACCCTTACGCGCGGATAAAACAGAGAAAATGTAGAAAGAGCCCGGAGGACCTTACCAAATCGGTAAGGTCCTCCGGGCTCTTTTCTCTCCGGAAAGTGTATTCAAGTCTGAGAGATTGTGCGAAATACGCACGAGGACCGCCGAAGTGAATCAGAACTGATTCACTATTTGAGTACAAAATCGAAAAAGTGAATCAAATCTGATTCACTCCCAAATCTCGCCCAAACAAGCCCCGTGTGAGGCAGATACTCCGCGTCGCACACGTTACGCGACATCACCCGCAAAACCGCCGTTTGGCGCGTTTGTGGGGCTGTGGGGCGGCGTGAGCCGTACAACTTAATACTGGAGAGTAAAACTTACTACACACAAAAAGACGATAGTATGAGATAATAGATGTATACCAAACAAGAAAGGATGATGTGAATGACTACCGCAAGATTACCGAAAACCATTACCGCCGGCGCGCTGCTTGCAACGCCGATACCGTCCGTAAAATGGATTATCCCCGGTCTGCTCCCGGCGGGACTGGCAATTTTTGCCGGTCCCAGCAAGGCGGGCAAAAGCTGGCTGACACTTTGGCTCTGCTTGCAGATTTCGCAGGGGAAATCTGTGTGGGGGCGTGAAACAGAACCGAGAACCGTGCTGTATTTCTCGTTGGAAGATACACTTGGGCGTCTGCAAGAGCGCCTTTACCAGCTTGTCGATGCAGAAGAAGACCCGGAACGGCTCATTCTGCAGACGGAAAGTCACGGAATTGGGCAGGGATTGGAGGAACAGATCGTTAGTTTCATCCATACTTACCCCGATAGTAGCCTCATCGTCATTGATACTTTGCAAAAGGTACGAAAAAGCGACCGGAATGGTAGTATGTATGCCAATGATTACAAGGATATTGGTGCATTAAAGGAACTTGCCGATAAGTACGGCATCTGCATCCTGCTGGTGCATCATTTGCGTAAGCAATCATCGTCAGACCCCTACGACCAAATTTCCGGTTCTACAGGCATCATGGGCGTAGCAGATACGACATGGCTTATGCATCGTCAGCGCATGAGTAAAACCGCGACGATTCGTGTAATTGGACGCGACATGGACGAGAAAATGCTGCATATCCGCGAAGAAAACTGCGTCTGGACGTTGGATGAGGAAGAAACCGCAGAACAGCAGGCGTTGAAAGCTATTCCTGACTACCTTTGGAAAGTTGCAGACTACATTGACTCGGTTGGAAAATGGCAGGGCACAGCTACGGAATTGCTTGTTGCAGCGAACATTTCTGATGTAAAGCCTAACCAGTTCACCCGGAAGATGGCGCATTATGCCCGCGATGTGTTCAGCCCTCGTGGTATCGAATACAAGTACACCCGCACTGAACAAAAACGCTTGTTTGAATTCTTCCATGACGATGATGACGGTGATGACGATGATATTGATATATCGGAGTTGTTCCACTGGGGTATCCCACAAACATCGTCATCATCGTCAGCATCGTCATTAAGGTCGCTTGAGGGAAGCAAGCATGGGCGAAGTGTTGCCACAGGGCAACCCGCCGAAAAGCCTACGGGGCCAGCCCCGAACCCCTGTGAGGCTGCGAGCGCATGAGAAATCGGACTGTTGGAATCAACGTCCGGGTGACCGTCACCGAGAAGAAAAAGGTGACGATGTTGGCTCGGAAGTGTGGCTTGCCACTCTCAGAGTATTTACGCCAGCGGGCGCTGGGATATGAACCGGGTGGACACCCGCCCAAGGAGGTATTTGATGTGTTGGATAAATTGGATGAAATCGCAGAAGGCTGTACACCAGCAACATGTGCCGAAATCGGCACTTGTGCTGACCGCTTGAGGGATTTGCTCATTGGCAGTCACTAAGATCTGGACGATTAAGGACAGCTTGCAGCGCGTCCTTGACTATGCGGCCAACCCGGACAAAACCGAATACGATGCTCTTGCCCAGACGCTGCACTACGCAGAGAACGATGCCAAGACCAAGCTGAACGAGAGCGCCCAGCTTGTCACCGGCATCCATTGCAGGGCAGACCATGCGTGGAAAGATATGCGGGCTGTACAGGAACGCTTTGGTAAAACAGACGGCGTGGTGGCGCTCCATGCCTACCAAAGCTTCCGCGATGGGGAAGTCACCCCGGAGCAATGCCATGAGATCGGCGTGGCACTGGCCCGCAAGGTCTGGGGCAAGCGTTTCCAAGTGCTGGTCGCTACCCATATGAATTCAGAACGAACCGATTCTGTATCGGGCGTACTATACGCTGGCCATCGCAACCGAGCTGCGGCGTGGGGAACTGTGCGCCCTGCAATGGCGGGACATAACCGGTGCTTGTGAACTGACCGTCCGCCGTTCCCGTAGCTGCGCATCCGGGAAAATCGTAGAGAGCGACACCAAGAGCCATCGGAAACGGATTGTACCATTCCGCTGGGGCTATGGGAACTTCTGATGTCGCTGCGACAGCAGCAGGTGCTGCATAGCGGCGTTCCGGATAGAGAGCAGCCGATTTTTACAGACCCCGATGGTCATGTGCCGCACCCGGATTCTTTTACACGGCATCTGCGCAAGCTATATAAAAAGTGTGGGCTATCGGAAGATTATCACCTGCATACCCTGCGGCATTTCTACGCAACATATCTGCTGCAGGAAGGCACCAGCAAACAGGTGGCGGCATCCCTGCTGGGTCATGCGGATACGGCATTCTTGGAACGCACCTACTGCCACCCGCAGGACGTGGCGAAGCGTCAGGCGGCAAACCTGATGCAAGATTTGCTGAACAACCAAAATCCGTGCTATGTTGCATTTATGAAAAAGAGGAATAGAAAACCTAAGAAAGCAGGTTAAATAACAGGCGGCACCGTCAGAGATGGCGGTGCCGTCTTTGTCAGTAATAGGTGGATTTTAGAGCAAAAGATTGTTGGATGTGGTGATAGCTTTCTGTCGCAGTTGTCGGTATGCTTTGTAGTACCGCAGGTCAATAAAACATACAAAGGAGCGTTGAAAACGATGGCATCTATCAGAAAACGCGGCAGTAACAGCTATTTGATTGTGGTATCCCGTGGGTACGATTACGAGGGAAACAGGCTGAAATCCGTGCAGAAAACGGTCAAGCCACCCAAGGAGTATACGCCAAAGCAAGCTGAGAAATGGGTAAGGGAGCAGGCGATTCTGTTTGAACGCGAGGTTCAACACACCCCAGAGCCTATTAACCGAAGCATTACGCTGGCAAAGTACATTGAACACTGGGTAGCTGATGTTGGACCGAAGAAGCTGGCTGACTCCACATTCCGACGCGACGAACAGGATATTCGCAGAATCTTGCCAGCACTGGGCAACTATAAACTGACGGATTTGCGCAAGGAAGTCATCCGAGATTTTTACGAAGAAATGCGGCACAGCCCGCGTTTGGACGGCAGAGGAAATCTATCCGAGAAGTCAGTCGAAGGCTTACACAACACGCTGTGCGGCATCCTGTCGGCGGCTGTGGACGAGGGATACCTTACTCACAATCCCGCATGGAGATGTTACAAACCGAAAGGACAAAAGAAAGAGCGCCCGGTAGCTGACGAGGAAACCGTAAAGAAACTGATTACAGCGTTTGAAGGTCAGAGTATGAAGTACGAAACCTATTTCAAGCAGGTGCTGGCAACCGGACTGCGCAGGGGTGAAGCCTGTGGGCTGAAATGGAGTGACATTAACTGGAAAAAGCGTACCATTCATATACAGCGAGGTGTGGTAAAGTTAAGCCACCAAGAATCAATCACTAAGGACCCCAAGACCAGCAGCGGTGATCGCATGGTGTATTTGAGCAAAGAAATGTGCCAGCTACTCAAGGCGTGGCGGAAAGAATGCGAGTGGGATAGGCAGCAAACCGCGAACGAAACCGTATCTGAAGATGACTACCTGTTCCGTCAGCCTAACGGCAAGCCGATGAATCCCTGCACATTTA
>OJAC01000408.1_pt1 | contig 36910 bp, 36 predicted proteins | sample 1588701 | NCBI WGS metagenome assembly OJAC01 (sample SAMN03283256) | human gut metagenome | biome: human-associated habitat; material: feces | host: Homo sapiens | place: USA | collected 2013 | reverse complement strand
GTGGCCGACATCCTCGTGCACTTCGTGCGTGACGGCAAGCTCGGCCAGGATCTCACCGAAGAACTCGACGACGCGCTGGTGGTTGCCGGCCGCGCCGCCGCCCCGGCAGCTGCTGCCGATGCCGAGAAGTCCGAGAAGTAAGGAAGAAGGAATACCATGCCTACTCTCGTCGTTTCCATTACCCTGTTCGTCCTCGCGCTGCTCATCGGCATCGAGGTCATCGGCAAGGTGCCCGCCACCCTGCACACGCCGCTTATGTCCGGCGCGAACTCCATCCACGGCATCGTCATCGTCGGCGTTGTGATCGTGGCAGCCGAAGCCAATAGCCCGCTGGCCTACGTGTTCATCTTCCTGGCCGCTGTGCTGGGCACCATGAACGTCGTTGGTGGCTACGTGGTCACCGACCGCATGCTTGAGATGTTCAAGTCCAGCAAGAACGAGAAGAAGGGGGAGTCGAAGTAATGACCTCCGCAACCGTTGGCGCCATCGACATCGTCGCTTGGTTCGTCTACCTGTTCTCTGCCGTCCTGTTTGTGGTCGGTCTGCATTTCATGAATTCGCCGAAGACCGCCCGCAAGGGTAACCAGATCTCCGCGTTCGGCATGGTCGTGGCCGTGCTCATGGCGTTCATCGTGCTCTTCGCCAAGGGCTTCGTGAACATTGTCGCCGTGGTGGTGCTGGTCGTCGGCATCCTGATCGGTGCCGTGGCCGGTGTCGTCTCCGCCAAGAAGGTGAAGATGACCGATATGCCGCAGCTGGTCTCCGTGTTCAATACCGTGGGTGGTGGCGCCGCCGCACTCGTGGCCCTGAACGACATCCTGACCAAGGAAGGCACCCCGGACATCGTGGTGCTCATCACCGCTGGTCTCGGTATTCTCATCGGTTCTGTGACCTTCACCGGCTCGCTCATCGCAGCCGGCAAGCTGCAGGGTATCAAGTGGGTCAAGAAGCTGAACCTGCCGGGCAAGGGCGTATGGAACATTCTGTTCGCCGTGCTGTCTGTCGTCTCGCTGGTCATGCTGTGCGTCCAGCCCGAACAGCGTCTGCTGTGGTCGATTCTGACCACCGTGTTCGCCCTGTGCTACGGCTTGGTGTTCGTGATTCCGATCGGCGGCGCCGATATGCCCGTCGTCATCTCTGTGCTCAACGCATGCACCGGTACGGCTGTGGCTATGTCCGGTCTGGCGATTGACAATGTCGCCCTGATCGTGGCCGGCGCACTCGTCGGTTCCGCAGGTGTGACCCTGTCCATCCTCATGGCTCAGGCCATGAACCGCCCGCTGCTCTCCGTCTTGGCCGGTGGCTTCGGCGGTGGTGCTGACGCCGCCGCTGCTGGCGACGGTCCGGAAGGCACCATGAAGGAGACCACGCCGGACGATCTGGCCGTTCAGCTCGTCTACGCGCAGAAGGTCATCTTCGTGCCCGGCTTCGGTCTGGCTCAGGCTCAGGCCCAGCGCGAGCTCGCCGACCTCGGCGAACTGCTCAAGGGCCACGGCGTGGAAGTCTCCTACGCCATCCACCCGGTCGCAGGCCGTATGCCTGGCCACATGAACGTGCTGCTGGCCGAGGCCAACGTGCCCTACGAGGAGCTCGTGGATCTCGATGAGATCAACCCGCAGTTCCCGCAGGCCAACGTGGCTCTGGTCGTCGGCGCCAACGATGTGACCAACCCGGCTGCTCGCCGTCCCGGCACCCCGGTCTCCGGCATGCCGATTCTCGACGTCGACAAGTCCCAGAACGTCGTGGTCATGAAGCGCGGCCGCGGTATGGGCTACGCCGGCATCCAGAACGAGCTCTACTTCGAAGACAACACCCAGATGCTGTTCGGTGACGCGAAGAAGAGTCTGCAGTCCGTCATCGCCGCCGTCAAGGAATTGCTCGCGTAACCATTCTTGGCTCCCTTCTGTGAGGGGAGCTGTCGAACGGAGTGAGACTGAGGGGAGTAGCCCATACACGGGTGCTCCCCTCAGTCAGCTTCGCTGGCAGCTCCCCTCACAGAAGGGAGCCGAGCTCTATATCTACTACAGCCCAAACACCCGCTTAACAAAGCTGTTAACGCGACGCCAATAGCGGTCCGGATCGGTGCTGGCGCTCATCGTGTGGTCGGCGCCGGGAATCAGCAGCTTCTCGCGGTCGATGCTGGCGCAGGCGTTGTAATTGATGTCCAGATACTTCGGATTGACAAAAGTATCCGCTCCACCATGAATGAACATCATCGGAATAGTCGCGTGCCGTAATGCCTTCACACAGGAGGCGTCCTCAAACCGGTATCCGGCCTTGCGTTCAGACACATGACTGGCCACTTTGACCAGCAGCACGGCCAACGATTGCGGCAAACGGAACATCTCCTCGGCATTATCCGTAAACTGCGAAACCACGGAACTGTATCCGCAATCGGAAATCGCGGCGATGACATTGCGGGGGAGTCGCGCATCGCCGGCCGCCATCATCACCGTGGCGGCGCCCATCGAATTGCCATGCAACAGAATGCGTGCATCCGGATCAGCTGCGGTGATCAGCGAAACCCAGCCCAACAGATCGTCGCTTTCCAGCAATCCCATACCCACGTAACGCCCTTCGCTCAACTCATGGGCGCGCTGCGCGGGTAGCAGGACCGTAAAACCGAGTTGCGCATAGCGATGCGCCCATTTGGCCATTTCCGCGGGCTCTCCGGCATAGCCATGGCAGCAGATCGCGTATAGATGCGGCTGTGGGTCGGAACAATCCGGGTCCAACAGCCAGCCGTGGAGTTTCAATCCATCATGGCTGCGCAGCGTGACCGATTGCTTGGCCTCCTCGAACCACCGGGCGGCCTCAAGCTGCTCGGACATGTCGAATTCGATGCCTTTCGGCGTCTCCTCGTGCGGCATGTTGAACATCGAACGTTTGGCTTTGGTGTCCAGCGCGAACGTGAACATGACGTTGGCGGCCGCGGCTGTGACGCCGGCTCCTGTGGCGGCTATCGCGGCAAGTGCCGCAGCCATACCCCTGACAACGCGAGTGTGTGTGGCGATGACGTCATGGCCATCCTCATTGATGACGTCGTCCGAACGAGTCATATCAACCTCCCGATACGGTACTCACCATCGTACGTTATTTTCGAAATCATCCCCAACTTCGTGAAAGACCGTACACTGAGTGTCGCTGAGCGTACGATTTTCACGAAATGGCGGACGATTTCGCGGAAACCGTACGTTGAGAACGGGTAAGCGTACGTTCTTCACAAAGTTAGGGATTATTTCGCGGAAACCGTACGTTGACGTGGCTGGGACGGCCGGGATGCAGTGTCATCGAAGCATCACCGCGCCAAAGTCCGGAGTTGGCGTATACTTGACAATTGTTGCTTTGGCGAGGGAAGTGTGCGTGCTGACACATGACACAGCTTCCGTTATCGACTCGGCGTATTTCACTCCTTGTAGGGTGTCTTTCGGCGCGTCGTGGCGTCTGAGCGAGACAGTACGAAACGAAACTACAAGGAGTATCCATTATGGCTACCACCATTAAGCTTGAGGGCGAGGCCCGTTCCGAGTTCGGCAAGGGCGTTGCTCGTCGTCTGCGCGTTGCCAACAAGATTCCGGCCACCATCTACGCCGGCGGCGAAGAGCCCGCCTTCGTGACCTTGCCGATGCGCGAGACCACCCTGGCCCTGCGTCACACCAACGCCCTGTTCACCATCGCCTTCGACGGCAACACCAAGATGGCCGTCGTCAAGGACGTGCAGAAGAACCCGGTCAAGCGCATCATCGAGCACGTTGACTTCCTTGAGGTCAAGGCCGGCGAGAAGATCGACGTCGAGGTGCCGGTCTTCGTTGAAGGCACCCCGAAGGGCGCTGCTGTGGCATTCGTCGACATTCAGGAGCTCAAGGTTCGCGCTGACGTCGCCAACCTGCCTGAGAAGATCGTTGTGAGCGTCGAGGGCCTGACCGACGGCACCAAGGTGTTCGCTAAGGACGTTGTTCTGCCTGAAGGCGTTGAGCTCGACGTTGAGGACCCGGAAGAGTCCGTCGTCACCGTTGAGGTGCCGGAAGATGCTTCTGAGTCCACCGCCGCTCCGGAAGCTGCTGCTCCGGCTGCCGACGCTGCTGCTCCGGCTGCCGACGCCAAGTGAGTCGATCGCTTCGATAGCGAACAATTCAGAACATAACTGAAACGTGGAAGCCCGCAGCCGTTGAGAACGGTGCGGGCTTCTTCGTTTTTTTCACCATGTGAACTCTGCCACACGAGTAACACATGGGTGTGCAAAAGTATGCAACAGAGCTCGCGCCACAAGCGCACAGCACACACCCCATATGGTGGCTTTTGGGCCGCCAAAGTCAAGAAGAAGTAGCGACTAATGACTGAAAACACGCACCACGATCCGGCAGCGCTCGACAAGCTCGCCGAACCGTTCACCGTACTGCCGAACGACAACCCCGCATCCGATGAGAAGCGCCAGTCCCTCATCGACAAGCCGGCTTTCGGCCAGGTGTTCTCCGACAACATGACCCACATGACCTGGACCAAGGGCGAAGGCTGGTCCGACCGCCGCGTCGAACCGTACGCACCGCTCAAGATGGATCCGGGTGCTTCCGTGCTGCACTACGCACAGGAGTGCTTCGAGGGCCTCAAGGCTTACCGTCATGCCGACGGCTCCACCTGGCTGTTCCGCCCGGATGCGAACGCCGAGCGTTTCCAGAACTCCGCCAAGCGTCTGTACCTGCCTGAGCTGCCGATTGACGACTTCCTCGGTTCCGTGGCCGCGCTGGTCAAGCGCGACGCCAACTGGGTGCCGTCCCGCCGCGAGTACACGCTGTACATGCGTCCGTTCATGTTCGCTTCCGAGCCGTTCCTCGGCGTGCGCGCCCCGCAGGAGGTCGACTACTGCGTGATCGCCTCCCCGTCCGGCCCGTACTTCCCGGGCGGCGTCAAGCCGGTGAGCATCTGGGTTGAAGACAAGTGGTTCCGCACCGGCCCTGGCGGCACTGGTTTCGCCAAGTGCGGCGGCAACTACGCCGCCTCCCTGCTCGGCGAGTACAAGGGTGTTGAGAACGGCTGCGAGCAGGTGTGCTTCGTGGACGCCGCCACCAAGACCTACCTCGAAGAGCTCGGTGGCATGAACATGATGGCCGTGCACAAGGATGGCCACGTGGAGACCCCGTCCCTGACCGGTAACATTCTGCCGGGTGTAACCCGTCGCTCCCTGATTCAGCTGCTGCAGGACAAGGGCCACGACGTAGTCGAGACCATGATTGCCCTCGACCAGCTGCTCGAGGACATCAAGTCCGGCGAAGTCACCGAGGTGTTCGCTTGCGGTACCGCCGCCATCATCACCCCGATCGGTCGCTTCAAGTCCGAGAAGTTCGATGTCACCGTCGCCGACGGCGGCTCCGGCAAGCTCACCTGCGAACTGCGCGACGAGCTGCTCGGCATCCAGCTCGGCGAAGTCGAGGACCCGCACAACTGGATGTGGAAGGTGTGCTGAAACGCCCGCTGATTAGGCATTGGGACCCCTTGCGAACACCAATGTTTGCAAGGGGTTTCGTTGTATCTTGGGTAAGATTTCCGGTGTCTAGGAATGTCGTTCTCCAACATTCTCCAACAAACTTGCGGATTGAGTTGGAAAACGGGTATCGGCGTGGCGAATCGACGGTGATTCGCTCGAAAAATCAAAAATCGGGTTTTTATTATATTTCGATATAAGAGATTTAGTTACTTTATATATATACACAGCTGAGTGTGTAGTATATATCCCCACTGAACTGTGAATCAGGTTACACAGTGACGTGTGTATGTGATACACTTCTGAGTGTGTAAAAGGGAAACCCCCGCCAGCGATCAAACAAAACGGGGGTTTCTGGAACAGGCGTTCCATGTCCCAGCCTACAGCGAGACATGGAGGAAAGGCATGAAGTTCGTGGGATACAAGAACATGGACAGAGTGTATGAGAAAGTCTCCCAAGGTGCTTTATCCAAACTCAACTCGGGTAAGCGCGTCACGGACTCTTTCGCGCTCTCACTGCTCACCTACATGGCATTACGCGCGTGCGGGCCAAACGACCAAGCAGTACACAAAGGGGAGAAACCCTACTGGTGCTATTGGGGCGGTTGGAATGACGCTATGAACGATCTGGGAATGACGTTGCCCGATTACGAACCGACAAGCGACCCGGAACTAATCAGCGAAGAACAATACCGGCGTAACGCGGAGGGACTGCCGAAGCGACGCAGGACGGCATGGAACCGTATCGGCAGTGCCGCCAAATTCATGCAACAACGAGGCATACTCAAACTGTTGAAGCCGGCGAACGTGTTCCAGCAGAAGAACGCGATATGGCTGCTCTGCCTAGGCACGCCCACGGAGAATCTTATGGCCGAAAAACAAGCAAGGGAATATTTCCATTTAGGAGAGGAGTAGCAATGGGATACCAGAACAAGCGTCACGCGGCCAAACTCTTCCAGACGGAATCGTTTTTCATCGACTCGGCAAACAGTCTCGAACGAGACGTTTTCGACTGCCTATGCGATATGACGCCAGACCCTCAAAGCAGGCCACCGTATAGGGATGTTCCCGATACACTCAACGGCCCCGGTTCATGCCATGACATCGTGCCTGTTCCTCCCCGCTGCTATCTCGGTTACGCGACATGGGTGACGGAGAAAATGGGATTACCAGAAAGCGAAGCGGAGCATGTACGCAAGGCATTGAAAACACTGGTTGAAGCCGGTTGGCTGTATGCGTTCAAACCGAGTGTGTGGCGTATGCCTACGATGTGGCAGCTCGTATTCAATGACCGGTACGAGCCGGATATTAAAGAAGCGTTGAAGGTGTGGGAGACCGGCGACAAGTGGGACTGGCATGTCTGCAATTGTGATTGGTTCAATCAGAATATGTTTCACCTGCATTATTTCGACCGGGGTCGAAAGGTGTATGGGAGTGCGCGCGAGGCCGCTCATGCCGTCACCTATCGGGGATGGGTCAAATATCTCAAGTGAGGGTGAAGCCTATGCGAGGGAATGCTTGGGGATATGAGGAACGGTAAAATATTATCGCCTTTTGAATGGCAATAGCAATATGGCCCGGTTTCCTATCCTCCCTTGAACGGGATGGCACGCGCACCAGCGGGTGACTGTTCGGAAACCGGGCCATAAATGACATTTACAGTATACGTGACAGTCCGTACCTCCATGCCGGTATATCGCAATACGCGAAAACCGCCCCTCCATCCAGCATTTGAACCGCACCCCGATTGTTGGACTGGAGTAATTCATGTCCGATGATTTGGAGGTGCGGTTTTCTATGTCACGGAAACGCAGGGGTTCATACGATGTCGAGTATATGAGAATCGTCGTCGGGTTGATTCGCGATGGGATCGGCGCCGATCCCATACTCCACAGCGACATGGGCTGGCAATACCAGCACGACTGGTGGCGGAACAGGCTCGGGGAACTGGGCATCCGCCAGTCCATGAGCCGCAAGGGCAACTGCATCGACAACGCCGCCACCGAGCAGGTGTTCGGCCACCTCAAGGACGAGTTCTACACCGGCCGCGAGTTCGCCTCGTACGAGGAGTTCAAGAGCGAACTGGACGCGTACATCATCCACTGGAACACCAGACGACGCCAGATACGACTGGAGGGACACACCCCGGAGGAATTCCGGAACATGTCCCTCACAGCCTAATCAGGTACCCTTAATAAACCACGTCCAACTTCCGGGGCGCAGTTCAATTACTGCCGGGGGAGGGGCGGTGGTTTATTCGCGGCGACTACTTGCCGGCCATACGTACCGGGTTGTATGCGACTCCGAATCCTGCGGCGATGATGCCTGCGGCGGTACTGATGAAACCGCCGATTTCGGGGGAGCCGAAGCTCATGAACCCGAGTCCGATGACCGAGGCGACGAGCGTGACCACGTAGATGACGGTGCGCACCGTGTCATTGAACACGGGAGTGTACGGCGTGGCCGTATGGTCGGGAATATTGGGCGTGCCGGTTTCCGTGATTTCTTCGAGTTGGGTGTCCGGCGTGTTGTCGGTCATGTTTTGCTCCGATCAAAAAATGGTGGTGATGCCGTCATCAGGGGAGTGACGGCGGCATCGGTTTGGGTTAGCGGCAGGTCACCACGTCACCGGGGTAGTAGACGTTGATGTTGCCGGAGGGGACGGTGCACTGGGAGACGTTGTAGCCGTGCGCGGTGGCGAAATCCCACACGGTGTCGCCCCATTGGAGGGTCTTGGAGACCCCGGTGGACGATGCGGGGGCGGTGCCGCCGCCGTAGGTTACGACGTCGCCCACGTAGTAGCGGTTGATGTCACCGCTGGGCGTATGCCATGCGGACAGGGGCCAAGCATTGTTGGCTACGGCGAGTCCCCAGATGGTTTCTCCCCACCGCATGGTGTGGCTGATACCCGTGTTGGTGTTGGCCGGGGGAGTGCTCGGCTGCACGGGCGCGGGCGTTGCCGGGGCCGGGGCTGTGGAACCGGTGGGGTTGGCGTAGAGGTCCCACTGCCATGCCTCGCCACGGAAAATGTTGAGGTCGATTGGACTCCACGTGTTCACCACGCCCGTGCCGGAGTATTGTCGCATGGCTTCGCCGTATGCGCCGATCATCCACGGGTTGGCCTGATAGCCGGTGGGCGACATGTTCGCGTACTGGGCGATCCATAGGCCGTACCTGTTGCGGATGTCCTGCGGGATTGTTCCTGCGACCGGGCCGGTGTACAGCAATGGGCGAACACCGCCGGAAAGGCGTTCGCACTCATTCATGAAGCGGCGTACCCAATTCCAATCGCCCCATGCGGGGTTGTCATCCATCTCCCAATCCAACGCCACGATGCCATGACGCCAATAGTTGCTGGTGTTGCGGTAGAAGAATTGGGCCTCGGCCTCGGGGTTGCCTCCCATCGCGTAATGGTAGAGGCCGTATTTCTTGCCGCTGGCTTGCGCCTGAGCGATCATGCGGTTGGCGTCCGTGTTGACGCCGGACACGAGACAGTTGTTGTTGACCTGTCCGGTGCCCCATGTGGTGCCGACAATCACGAAGTCCGCCTGCATGTTGTACACGTCGATGCCGCACTGCCAGTTGCTCATGTCCACGCCCTGCATGTCCGCGTGCGCGGTCGCCGGAAGCAGCATCATGCACACGGCGGCGACTAGGGCCGTGACCTTGGCGAGCAGACGCTTATGCCACGGCTTGTCCTTGTTATTGACCAATGTTTCCCCTTTCTCTGGGATGAATATTTGTTTGTTGTGGCCCACGGTCGTGGGTCAGGATTGTCACGGCCCACTCGGGGCCGTCAATGAGAAAGCCCCACACGGTATGGTGTGGGGCTAGGAGTCAGTCGATTTTGTAGAGTCGGGGAGTGAAGGTCTTATCGACCTCGCCCGTGGTATTGACGAAAATGGTGCATTGGAGAGTGCCGGCCTTCAAGGTTCGCGGCCCATAGTCCTTAGGTTCGAACGCGGTTGTCTGTCCGCTGCCGTCATCGGGGGTGAGTATGGCTTGCACGCCCAACAGCCATGAGTTGTTGCCCAGCGGCCAGTCCGTGCCTTCCATCGTGTACGTTCCCGCCTCCACGTGGACGGAACATGTCAGGCTATCCCACGAGTCAACCTTTTGTGTGGTGGAGCCTTTGAACCGGTACGTGCCCGGCGATGGTTCCGTGACCACGACACCCGGGTCGGTGCCTAATGTTTTAGGCAGTCCGGTGACACGCGGATACAGGTTCGCTAATTCACAGCCCCCCCCCTAAGGCTGGTGTTGTCGGGTCGCATCCAATCGTGTCCGGTGTCGCCGGATTCGAGCTGGATTCGGAGATCGCCGTCCTTCGCGGTGGGCGTGGCCTCAGTACACAGGATTTCGAAGCGCAGGTTGACGGTGCCGGCAGGGACTGCCATGGCATTGCTGCCCGAGACGACCTGATTGCCTAGCGGCTGTCCTTTGGCGTCGAGGAATTTGACGCTGCCGGTCAAACCGGGGATAGGGGTGGGGGACCGCAATATCACGGGGCCCTGTACCGGGCACGGGAACTTCCACGCCAGCCCAGCCCACTGTTTTGTTGACGTGCCCTTGACGTGCAGTGAGCCGTCACTGTTGACGGTGGCGGTCAACCCGTTGCCTTCGGCGGGGCCATAGGACAACAGGTTACGGGATTTCACCGTGACTGGAATCCGCTTGCTGATGTTCGGACTGGTTTTCGAGTTGATGGTGACCGTCGTGTTACCGGGTTTCACGCCGGTTACGGAAATACCCATGAGGGGCCTCCTTGAAATAATGGAAGCCCCTATTCATGAGGCTTCCGGTTTATGCGTATGGCTTGTACGCGTGTGCTTCGCTGCCGGTTTCCAGCATTGGATACACCGTCGCGTCAACGGGCACACCGTTGTTCGCTCCGACCTTGCACTGATAGGTACTGTTTTCCGATACCGTGAACGTGACAGCCAAATTGTGAACTCGATTGTCCAGCACCTTGTATTCGGCCACGCCGCCTGTGATAACGACTACGAATAGGATGATTCCGTCGGGGAGGTTCGCGGCGGATAACGTGTATTGTCCCGCTGGCAACGGCGTATTATCCGTACTACCCTGATCGGCACGCCCGTTTGACGAGGTGCTGGTGCCTTTCACGTGGATGCCACCGTCAGCGGCGACCGTAAACGTCACGCCATTCTGCGTACCGTTTGGTATCTTCAGCCACATGTTCTTGATCGGGGGCAGCACGCGCACTGGAATGGTTTTCGAGACAGTGCCGGCTTGGATGGTTAGGCTGGTGTCACCCGGGGTCAGGCCGGATACGGCCACCCCCCCCCTAAACGCTGTTGTTGTTGGCATGATATTGCTCCTTACTGTTGTCTGACTGATGCGATACCCACATCCTTGATGGATGCCGTATACTCCTGCGGCGCGTACGCGGGCAGCACGCCCACGTCGAGGCTGGCTGTCTCGCCAACCCTCAATGTCAACGATTCCGGCGACACGGTGATGCCGGTCGGTTTCGCGTCGCCAACCACGGCGATATCCGGGCTGGCGGCGCTGGCCGCGAACTCCTGCGATGCCGCATCGGGCAGGACCGTCACCTTGAGGTTCCTGCTCTCGCCCACGCGCAGGGTGACTGCATCGACCGGCTGGCCGGCATCATCCGTGACCTTAATGCTTTCCGGTGCATAGGCCGCGCTGATGGACACGGCGGCGGAAGTGAAACCGTCGACAGTGGCGGTGACGAGAATCGTGCCGCCATGCCTCCACGTGAGCGTGTTGCCCGAAACCGTGGCGGTGCTCGTGTCCCTGCTCGTGAACGTCACGCCCTTGGCGGTGAGCAGGTCGCCAACATGCCCGTCCGCATACGTGGCTTTGGCACCCAGTTTCAGGGTGCCGTTGACGGGCAGAGACTTGGGCAGGGCATTGCCCTTGTCATCCGTGATCTCGATGGAGACCACCGTGTCCTTGTCCAACGGCCATACGAGCTTGCCGTTGAACATGGCGTTGTACGTGTGGCCTCCCATCAATGGTTTGCCGACACGTTTGCCGGCGTAAAAGGCTGGCATGATCAGGCCTCCTTCACAGCGGCCTTCTTGGCCTTGGCTGGCGTGGAGTCCTTGCCGGGTTCCTCCGTGGTTTCCTCGGTGGTGCCGGTGGAAGGCAGTACGGTGGTCGCAGCCTCCGCCTTGTCCTTGACCGCCTGCACCGTCGAATCGATGGTGGCGATAGCCGATTCGCCCTTCGCCGCGACCGCGTTGGCGGTGTCGGCCACGGTCTGCGAATCATTGGCGACGGAAGCCGCCGCCATACTGGCATTCGACGCGAGGACATCCAGATCGGATTGGGTGGCGGTCGCGGAATCAGCGGAGGACCGGGCGCTCAGCATGGCGCTCTTCGCCAACGCGGCGTTCGTTTGAGCTTCGGCCGTGATGGACTCCAACGTGCTCATGGCAGCAGCAGCCTTGGTGACACTCGCGGTCTCGTTGAAGAACACCAGTACGTCCGGGTATTGGGCGCTCAACGCCTCCGCCTCCGACTGGGTGGCGGCACGACGAACCTTCAGCAATTGGGAGCCGTTCATGTCCTTCGGCACGAACGTGCCGGCGTCAACCTCCACGAGGTCGGCGTACTCGACCTTGGTCGGGGAATTGGGCACTTCCACATAGCGCGTGTACGCCTGCGGCGAATCAGCCAACTCCACAACCTGCCACACGAAAGCGGGCGTCGTAGGCAGCAGGTCAACCGTCAACTCGCCGCTTTCGGACAAGTCCGCGTCGAACGAGGCCGCGATGATGAGATTCTTCGCCGCGTCGAAATGACGACGTACCGGACGGAACCGCATCACGCCGGTGACCGGGTCCAAGCCGCCGGTCTTCGGCTTCCTAATGCTGATATGGATTTGGGTCATGGTTACTCCTCCTTATTGGATTCGATGATGGTTTCGGGGGCCACGTCCGGGCGAAGCTCGTCCGGCAACGATGGTTTCGGATGACGTTTCAAAAACTCGGGTTCCGTCACTTCGCAGAATGATTGCAGCCAATGGAACAGGCTGCGCACATAGGCCACGATCTTGAAATACTTGCGTTGCACCTCCTCCAAATGCTGGATTTGGGTCTCCTGAAAAGCGACCTGCTCACGCAACGGGTCGATGATGCTTTCCGTGAGGATTTTCACCGCCTTGTCGGCGGCGTCGGCGGTGATGCTGTCGATATCGGCCTCGTTCTTCCTGCGGTTGCTCCACGCTCCCACAAGACCACCGACGCCACCGCCGCCAATGAGCGCGAGAATCAACGCGCTCCAAAACTCGGCGCTTGAAAACAGGTCATGGAAAAGGGACATTCAGTGTCCTTTCGAATATGGGAAAGCCCCACACGGTATGGTGTGAGGCTGAGTCAACTGACTATCGTCAGGCGTTACGTATTATGCTTACGGACAAACGGCAGGGCGGGACACGTCCACTTCACGCCATACGCAACCGCGCATAACGCGCAACACCTTCAACACCTAACGACTCGTCACGCCAACGCAGACTATTACCAGACGAATCATTGCCGACAATGGAAACCGTGCCCCAATGAAACGTCGTGAGCTTCACCGTGTACGAGCCGTAAGGCAACCGCACAGAACCGGAAGCAACCCACCTCAACGTGCCGCCGTTCTTCTGCGGCGACGTGGAACACCAATACGCTTTACGCTCACCGTTCGCGTCCAAGAAGTCGAACGCCATACTGTATTCGCCGGTACCGCTGATCGCGGCCGCAACCTCGCACAGGATAAGCCCCCCGCAAGTAACAGTCGCAGTCTTCTCAAGATAACCACTCTTAGGCTCAGTCCCAGGGGTGCCACTCCACGTGCTCGACCACTCAAACAAGGGGGAGCATCCGCACCCCGGACGCGCAAGGATGCCGGTGACGATGGCGACTTTCGCGTAGGTTTCCACCACGCACCTGTCACCGGCTCGGGCTCCCACACAATCCGTGGTCATCTGCAATCCCATGAGCGTGCCGCCGCTCATATCCACGTCAGCGGTCCAATACCCTCCTGTGTCGTACACCGTGTTGATGGTGCCGATGCGCGTGATGGTGGCTTCCGCCCCCACTTGGGAGGGCATGATTTCGGCCAGACGATTGCCGGCCCTTATCAGGTTCGACTGCATTTATGCCTTCACTGTTGTTGGTTCGCTTGGACGCTGGAAGGTACGGGCCTCGCATTCGATGGGAATACCGGCCTCCAAAGTGATATTCTGCGCGCGTATCGCAAACCTGCCGGAAACCGAGCCGGTCGGATACTCCAAGTCCACCACGTCGGTCAGATTCAAAGGAGCGTACACGTGCGTGAACGTGACCCTGTGAATCACGGATTGTTCGGTGCGTAGCAGTTCCAACGCCTTGTCCGAGGCGAGTTTCCTGCCTTGCTCGTCGGTAGTCACCTCGTCGGGGATGCTGGAATACTCGTAGGCGTGAGCCACCCTGCGGCCACGGCTGACAGTGCTGAACTCCGAAGCCGGGTCATCGTCAATCGCGGTCGAAACGTATTCCTTGTCCGTGTTGTAGTAGGTGACCTTCACCACGTTCGCCACCTCACGCAGGTCGCGTTCGTCGGTCATGGTGGTGAGGAACGTGGCGTTCGCGCCCTCCTGAAACGTCCATTTCGGCTGGCGTTTGCCCGGCTCCACATACTTCTCCAATATGACGCGCCCGTACTCGTCGGTTCTCGCACTGGAGTATCCGGCCAAATCCAAGAGATCGTTCACCGCGTCAAGCTTGGTGCTGCCCTTGTCCTTGTCCTTATCGGACCTCAAACCGAACGTCCAATTATCCTTCAGCGTGTAATTGCCGGGATTGTAGGCCGCGACCTGAAGCCCGCATCCCTTGAGGATGTCGGCGGCGGCGGTCACGGCCTTCTTGCCCTTGCCTATCGTTATCGGCGACTCGAACATGTCGTCATCGACTTCTTGCAGCAGCCCGTACAAATCCAGTTGGCTGGAAGATTCCTTGCCGTTCACGCTGCGCTTGGGGATGTTGGGAAGGAACGTGCCCAACGGCACACTTGCCGTGGAACCGTCATGCCACGTGCAGTCGGCCCATATCCGTAGCCGGTCGGTGCCCAGGTCGGTCGCCCCCTCCACGGTCAGGGAACCGGATTCGCAGATATTGGTGTCCTGGTTGCGTTCGATGCTGCCCCCGGATATCACCCAATCCAACCGTCCGGTCTCCAAACCCGTGTTCCTGTTGACTCGCATCACACGGTAGGCGACCTTGAAAGGCTTGCTCCAATCACTCATAGGACGGGCTCCTCCCATGTCAATTGGGTCAGGTCGGCGGAATAGCTGATGTTCTTCCTGTCCGCGATGTCAACGCTCACGGACTGTTCCGCCTTCACGTAGACACGCAGGCCGGAAGGCTCCCGATACCATGCGTAAGGGTATCCGTCAGCCAACAAGAGTATCCGCAGCCACAACGCTTGGTCCCACTCCCATACGCCGGTGACGCTCACCGTGGAATCCAACTGGTCCAATTCGTAGCTGGAAGGCAGAGCATTCGCCCCGTCGCCCCGCGCGAAATGAAACTCGCTGGTCGAATGGGAACGCTTATGAGACACCGTGTTGTTATAGCCGAGCAATAACGTCTGACCCGCATCCGTGCCGAAGTTCAACACTCCGAACCCGGATTCGATGCGCGCGTCCACCATGCGTGCGATGGTCGTGCCCATAGCCGAATACGCGACCACCCTGTAATGGAAGTCGGTGTTCAACGGGGGAATGGGGTCCACGGCCAACTGCTGGTCCAACAGGTTCGAGGCGATAAGCACCTCCGAACCGTCAGGCATGACACGGATGACGGATGCACTGACCGTCTCCGACTGGCCTTCCTCCGGCACGCCGAACGACACGATGACCAACGCCGCGTAATCATTGTTCGACTCTATCGCGGCCATCGGCTCGGCCGGGGCCGGCCAGTCCACGTCCCTCACGACGCTCGTGCTGGACTCCAAGCCGGAACCGCCGCGCACCACGAGCGTGATGGTCAACGTCGAATTATTGTTCGGCAGATACTGGCTTGCGCCGATGCTCAGGCTTCGCGTGGAACCGTCCATCGTCTTCCGGTATTTCTCCACGCCGTCCGACTGGATGATGAGCGTCTGCGAGCTGACGCCCGTATCGTCCGCCACGGTCCACGCCACGGTGAACGGTGTCGCCGTAATGGTGCCGGAAGGCTTGTTGATGCTGATGTTCGGATATTTCGCGACCGTGAAGGTCACGTAGTTCGACCATGCGCCCCAGTCGGCGTGGATGCCCTTGGTGCGCACGCGAATCCTATACGAGCCGCAGCTTTTGGGCGTGCGCTGATAACTGGTGTTCGTGGTCTGCTCTTCGATGACCGTAACGTCCGAGGGGTCGGTGACCTCCACCTGCGCGGCGGATTGGGCGGAACCGTCAGGATGATTCGGTTTCCAAGCGACCGTCATCGGCTGATTGACAACATACGCGCCGTTCTGCGTCGGGTTCAGAATCGTCGGCGCGGAAGGGGCCACGGCCGTCTGGATAGTGTTGCTGTACGTCCAGTCGGAGAAGAGCGTGGTCTTGGAGTTGTCATCGCCGTAGACAGGTCTTCCCACTAACGCCGCGTACTGGACTTGGCCCGCAGGAGCTGCGGTGTCGGTCCACGTGACGTTCTGGATTCCGTTTATGTCGGGAAGCCAGCCTTCGGCCGTCGCACCGGGGGTGCCTCCGGTTATGTCGGCCCATTCGCCGCCGTTCACCCTGCGCCGCAGTCTGATGCCATGCACATACGATTTCGACGCATCCACGGTCACGCGCACGGACTGTTCGGACAGTTTCACCGCGTTCACCGCCACGGGGGCGGCCGGCGTCGTGTAGATGTAGCCCGAGTACACATGGTCGGACACTCCGCCAGGGTTCTGGGCCGCGACACGGAACTGGTATCGGGCGTTCGCCTTCAACCCCGTGTACGAATAGTTCAAGGCGTCCCAGTTCAACGCCTTGACCAGACCCCACGCGCCTTGTGTGCCGCCGTTCAAGCCGACGCACTGGTCTGCGTAGATCTGCTTCCAATATTTTCGCGCCGCATTATCATAGTTCGACTGCCATGCGGCCTTCACGCTTGAATCATTGACCCGCGTCCATGATACGTTCTTCGGCGGGTTCGGTTTCGCATACGTGATGCCGGGAACCGTGAGGTTCACATGCGCTTCCGACCGTCCCGGCAAACCATATGGGATGTTCAGGAACGCGCGGCAGGAGAACGTCTGCGCGGACTCCTGCTTCGTGACGGTCACTTGCTGGGTGTGTAAATCCACGTCGCCGTTGAAGGACCGGTAGCCGAAGTTCACCGTGTTCGTGCTCGTGCTCACGCCATTGACCCAAGCGCCACCGGACACGGCATCGGACGCCACCCAGCGCGACGGGTCGGTGCGACGGTAGATGATGTGCACGCCTATGACGGCCTGTGTCGCGTTCTGCGAGACGATATCGGCTTGTACGCAGCAACGCCAGCCGCCGCCGATGATATTGCCGGCACCTTCAACCATGACAAACCTTTCTTGACGATATTAGGAAACAGGAGAGAACCCCCGCATGTTCAGGCGGGGGTTTCTCTGACGGTCAGCGCGGACGCATGTTGCGTTTCCGGGTGGCGGAAGCGACAAGGGTTTCCACCGCGTCGGCTATCCTCCGGTCGGAGGACTCCACGCCGTTGATAGTCACCGTGTTGTTCGTCGTGTTCCCCGTATTCGCGGGAAGTTCGACCTTTATCACCGGGTTAACTTCGACATTCCACGAGCCGTTCGCCGTGGATACGCGGACACCAGTCGCATACGCCTGAGACTTCCTGCGAGCGTTCAACGCGAACGCGGACGGTTGCATGGCCTTCTCCACACTGCCGACCGCGTTCAACGTGTTCAGGAAACTCCTGCCATACACGGCGTCAATCTTCTTGACGGCTGCGGCGCGAAGCACCATCTCACCATTGGACAACATTGCGGGAATCGAATCAGAAGTGGAAGTACCGGGACCATAGATACGACCACCGGTAGCATGATGGCCACCCCCGGATATCGTGTCGATGAAAGCCGTCCATGTGCGGCTAGCGATTGACCGCAGAGTGGATAGCAGGTTCGACGCGACATCCAAAGCGTTGCCCATCGCATTCAATGTCGTGGAATGATAGGTGGGCACCTTGCCGATCAGGCTTCGTGCCGTTCCGGCAAACGATGGCGTATTGCCGAGACCTGTAAACATGGACAACCACTGCTGAGGAATATTCCGAACCGCATTATTGGCGATGTTGGAAAACAGCGTCGTATTGCCGGAACCAGTCAATATAGACTGCCACTGCTGAGGAATGCTCTCAACGGCGTTCTTCGCGATACCGGATGGGCCACTGGTGCCATCAAGTCCGAACAGCCACGACCACCATTCATGAGGGACGCTGAACACGTTCGCCTTAGCGGACTCGGTGCCCTCGCTGGTGTTATCGACGGCGCTGACGAGAATATTATTCTCAGCGAGCTTTTCACCATCGGACTCCCTATAGGAGGCGAGTTTCACCTGAGCGTCATCATCGTTGGCGTCGATGTTGAAGCTGACACCTTTGGCGGCGGGAACCTTATTCTTCTCCAAGTCCTTTATCTTGCCGGAAGCGTGGTCGATACAGTCGAGAATCCACTGTATCTGCTCGTCGGTCAGGTTCAGATAGCCGAGCTCGTCCCTGACCTTCTGCATGCGCTCCTCAGCGTTGCCCTCACCTGAGAACAGCCACTTGTAGGCTTTCTTGGACATGCCGAGAGCAAGAAGATTCTCCTTGACCTCGCCTGTCTCCCAGCGAGCATTGCCCTTCGCGTTCAACAGCAATGTGAGGTCCCTCTCGGACAAGTCGCCTTTCATCAGCTGCTCAACAAGACTGAGAACACCATCCAACGTGGTGACCACTCCAGCTTCACGTAGCCGGATAACGATCTCTTTCTCACCATCGGTCAGACCGGATATGCCCTGCACGAGCTTATCCACCGCATCTTGGGCGATTTCCGAGTGAGCGGTAATCGTGGTGCCCACATCAGAGGGAATCAGACCAAGCGAATCAGCATACCTTTCAGCAGCTTCCTCACTCATGCCAGCGGCCTGAGCCTGCTGCACGATGGCCTCACGCGCCTCATAAATGGAGTTTGCGGCCTTCTGCGTGTACTCCTCCACCTGACCGTTCTTCTCACCATAGGAGAGAAGCTGTTGGGCGGACAGCAACGCGGTAGCGGCCACGTCCTTCATCGCCTTGTCGGTGCGCTTGTAGGCGGCGTTGTTGGCGTCAGCCAGTTCGCCGTTTTCCTTGAACGCCTGACCGTTCGCCTTGACCGTCGTGGCGAGCGAGCTGAGCTTGTCGGACAGCGCGGAGGAGGAATCGGAGATCTGTTCGAGGGAACGCAGATATTTCATCTGCTCCTTGACGGTTTTCTCCAAGCCTTCCTTGTGCTGCTTCTTCAACGCCTGCAACAGCGTGTCGGCGGCGATGGCGGCATCGGTCTGCTTCTCGACCATCATGCCGTACTGGTCGCTGGCCTTGTATGTCTCCTTGCTTTGCGCCTCCAACTGTTTGACGAGCTTCTTGTAGCCGGCCTCGTTGCCGCTGACCGCATCGGTCAGCGTACTGGTGTTGATGCCCAGACGTTTGGCCGCGTCGGCTGCGGACGTGTAGCCGCCGCTGACCTTGACGAGCCATTCAGTGACCGCGCCGCCACCGTCCTTGCCGAACAGGAGCGACGGGTCATCCCACTGTTTCGTGGTCTCCGACTTGAAATCGTTGAACGCGTCCGCCGCCTCCTTGGCGTTGGACTTGATGCCCTTCATGCCGTCGATGACCTTGTCCATCGCCTGCTTGGATGCTTCCGCCTTCGTCGTGTAGTCGGATATCGCATTGCCGATGACGGCGATGCCCGCGCTGATTCCCAGACCGGCAACCGTCGTCCAGCCGCCGAACGCATCCCACAGGTTCTTCACGCCGGTCTTCAACGAACCGAACCTGCCGGACTGCTGTTCGGCCTGCTCCCCGGCCGAACGGATGGAGGCGATGGCCTGACCGTTCGCACCGACCAAGCCTCCCATGTCCTTGGAAGTCTCCTTGGCAGCGTTCCCCGGAAGGAGCAGCTTCTTCGAGTTAGCTTCCGCCGCCATGCCGAGGGAATTGACCTCGCTGATGGCACCGGACAGAATGCCCGCATAACTGCCGGAACGCAACTGGTTCATCGCCTTAATCAGGGTGCCCATTTTCACGGACGCCTGTTCGGCGCTCAAACCCAGTTCGCTGAGCATCTTCTGGTATCGCATCGTGGACTGGATGTTCTGCAACATGCCGGTCTTCAACGACTCGAACGCCGTCTTGCCCGCACGACCGAACGTGGCCCACAATGTGATGATGCTTTTCACCGGCCCCGGCAACGAGTCGAACGCTTGGGCCACGCCGGCGGCACCCTTGGCGATGGTGCTGATAAGCGGGCTCACGGTACGCAAAGCGGACGCGAACGTGCCGCCGAACGTGCGCGACAACTGGCCCACCATGCTCGCCAAATCGGAGAACATGGGGCCCGCGTCACCCACCGCGTCAAACACCTGGCTGAACCCGTCGCGGACACCGGAACTGAAATCGCGGATTCCACCACCGGACTGCTGCAACACGCGACTCAACCCAGTGATGCCCTCGCCTACGATCTGGCCCGCGTCACCGAACACCGCGCGAGTGGTGTCCTTCAACGAGTACGCGGCGTCGCCAATATCCTTGAAAGCGTTGCGCATCTTGTCCTGCGCGTCCTGTGCGCCGGCGCTCCAAGCCTCCAAAGTCTCTTGGAACTTGATGGTGTGAACGGCCTTGTTGGCTTTCTCCAAAGCCTCGGAAAAACCTTGGATGCCGTTCTCGGTCTTCGCCAGAGTACCCAACGTGCCCTCAAACACGCCTATCAGGTCGAATACGGACGATTTCAGATAGCCGCCCTGTTCGATAGCCTTTTCCATCGCCTTAGTGACCTGACCGGTGCGTTCGGCGGTATCCACCCAGTTCGCCCACTTCTCGGCCACGTCGGAAATGTAGGAGGCCATGCGGGGCAGATACTGGCTGGACTGGTCGCCCAAGCCGAGGAACGCGCGGGCCAGTGACTGCAAGCCCGGGTTCAGTTCGGACACCGCGAGACGAGTGTTCTCGAAGATACGCGGCAGTTGGTCGGCTTCGTTCGACTGGCGCACCACGTCGATAAGCCCGTTGAGCACCTTGCCTTCCTCGACGGCGATACCGTTCAAACCCTTGGACAGTGAGGGGGCCACGTCGTTGGCGAGACGGTACAGGTTATCCCCGTACTCGTTCCAAGCGTTGTCGCCCAACTCCTTGTTCAGGTTCGCCAGCGAGGTTTTGGCGACATCGAACTTGTCCTTCAAATCACCGAACACCCGGTAGCCCACGTAGCCTGCGGACGCCAGACCCGCCAACGCGGCGGGAGCGGCCAACGCGGCCTTGCTCATAGCCACGAGGCTGACGCCAACACCGCCCGCAGTGCGTCCCAGGTTCAGGAGTCCGGCACCCAACGCGGTGACGCCGGCACCGAGAATCGACCACTTGGGAACCACCTTGTCGAGCTTGTCGAACAGGTTCACAAGACTGTCGAACTGGTTCTGCACGCCCTTCAAACCGGTCGCGCCGGAGGTCATGCCGGTGAAAATCTTGCCAAGGTCAGTGCCCTTGAAATTGGCGAAGATATCGACGGTGCGTGGACGGGTGAAGTAGGCGAGATGGGCTCGGGCCAACGCGGTCTCCAAGTCCACGTCCATCTTGAGCTCGTCGTTCTTGTCCTCGAATTTCTTCAGCTTCTCCTCGGCGCGATGCATTTGCAGGTCGAGGTCGGCTTCCAACTCCCAGCGACGTTCGGGATTGGCTTTGATCTTCGCGGCGGTCTCACGCATCGACGCGATGATTCGTTCCTGATCGACCTGCCAGTCCACGGGAATGTCGAGGCGCGTATGACGCAGCTTCTTCAACCGGGCTTCAAGCTTGTCGGCGTTGTTCTCCCACACCTTGACACGGACGTTGACCTCATGCTCCCGGTCGAGTTTGGCGCGCAGCTTCTCCGCGTCATACATCAGTTCCGCGTATTTTTTGTCCCATTGGGTCTTATCCAATGTGGCTTTGGCGGTGATCGGCTTGCGGGATGCGAAGTCGCGCAGCTTCTTCAACTGGTCGAAGGTGTTATTGAGCTCCTTGCCAAGGCTCTTGTCGATGCCCATAGGCTTGAACTTCTGGAACGCGGCGGAAAGCGCCTTGACCTGAGTCTCCTGCTCGTCGAACAGGCTGGTCAGCTCGCGGGCGGTCTTGCGCTGCTTGTCCATCGTGCGGCGTGAATCGTTCTGTACCGCGTTGAGGCGTTTGACGCTGGTTCCCGTGTCACCGAACACCTCGGCCAACGCCTTCTGGCCGGCCGTGAGCTTCGGCAGCTGCTGAAGCTGCCTGCGGTTCAGCTTCTCGGACTTCTCCTCAAGGTCGAGAATCTTGTTCAGGCCGGAGAACAGCCGGTCGTTCTCACGGTTGAAGTCATTGAGCCGCGCCTTGCGCATGAGCTCGGCGTCCGAATACTTGGAGATGGCGTCGGTCGCCTTCTCCCACTTCTTGGTGTTGGAGTCGATAAGACGCTGCTGTGCCGCTACCTTGTTGTCGAAATCGGCGGAGAAGAGCTTGTCCTGCGCCTTCTTGTTCTCCGCTATCTCCTTGCCTACCGCCTTCAGGTCGGCCTTCAGGCCCTTGAGCTGTTCGCGCAGTTCGGGGATGCGACTGTTCTTGTACCAGTTCGCGGTGTCGATGTCCCCGGCCTCGCGCAGCTCCTTCATCTTCTTGATGGACCAGTCAAGGGTCTTACTGACATCGGCCTGACTGCGGGTCAACTGCTCCTGACGTTTGCGCCCGTTCTCGATGGCCTCCGCGTACATGTCGTAGGCGGCGTGCTCGTCCTTGATGAGCACGGTCTGCCTACGGGATGCGGCCGTGGCCTCCTTGTCGTAGCGGGCACGAGTCGAACGCATACGGGAGAGACTGTCCTGAAGACTGTCGGCCACGGATTTCTGCGACTTCTTGACGAACGCCTCCGTCCGGCCTACGGTCCGCTTGATCTGGTTGGAAAGCCGGTGAATCTTCTCATTGAACGACGTATCGTCCAAGTCGAACCTGCTGGTGACCGGCTTCTTCTCCCACTGCTCACGTTGCGCCTGCATGGCCTTGTCAATGGCACGCAAGCCGGACGGGTCGCCGTCGATCTTCACCACGTTGGTGAGGGTCTTGCCGTCAAGGTCGCGCATCTGCTCCTTGGCGCGTGCGACACCCTTCGTGTTCACATCAACGGTGACCTCAGGGTGGCGGGAATGCAGTTCCGCGTTGAGAATCTTCCAGAAATTATCGGTGTCCGGGCGAATATCGACGCCGACCGCGCCAGCGGTATACAAGGCCATGAGAAAACCTCCGGGAGGATAAACGAAAACCCCTCGTGGAATGCGAGGGGCTTTCAGTTAGAAACTGTTGCCGCCGAACACGGCACCCAACATGCCCGTGATCTGGGCGAACGACTTGCCCGCCGTGGTGAACGACTTCGACGCCATCGAATCGGGCTTGTCCGCCACTCCGGGCGGGTTGATGGGACGTGGCTTAATCTTCTTGTCGCCCATAATCCGGGCGAGCATCACCCTGAGAACGTCAAGCGTGTTCGCCATGTCAAGCATGAGCATCTGCGACTGCCCGTAAGTGACGTAGGAAAGCCGTGGCGTCTCCTTGGAATCGGATGCCGGCAAAGGGTGATGCTCCATCATGTACGCGCGGTACAGGCTTCCGTCAACGCCTTCCAACCCGTCCAACAGGGCGCACAGCCATACGGGTTCGTCCACCTTCATACGGGCCGGGAGATTCAGATTGTAGAAGCGCTGGAAATCGGAGCAGACCGCTACTCGGCTTTCGTCAAGCGCGTCTTGGAGCCGCTTGATTTTCCCAGTGCCAATGCGTAGAACGAGGTCAGGGACACCAGTAGTACGAACAGGTCCTCCAAGGTGCGGCCCTTCGTGAACTCCTCCCACTGCTTCTCGTCCACGGCGATGTCACGATAGAACATGTCGGCGTACTGGGCGATCTCGGCCATGAGCACGACGGCCTCGTCCTCGTCTCGCTTCTCCTTGGTTTTCTTCTTGCCCTTGTCGGCGGTCTCGTCATCGAAGACGCCCGTGTCGAACAGTCTGGTCTGGCGTTCGCTGACGCGCTGCCACGTCACACGGAACTCGGCGGACTGCGCCACGTTCAATTCCTGCGGCTTCACCATGTCGGGAAGCTCCTCGAACAGGGGAAGGCTCTTCAATTCATCCCAAGTCTCCGGGGTCTTGTTCTCGGTAGTCTCGGTGGTTTCAATGTTTTCTGCCATCATCGGCTCCTATCCATAAAGTGTGAAAATGGTTCCTATCCGAAAAAAGAGGAATATCCTTGCCGCGCGGATAGGTACGCGGCAAGGAAGAATCCGGGTCAGGCGGCGGCAGCGAAATCAGCCGGGCTGAGGTAGGCTGCGGACGTGAACTTCTTGGCCGCGTCACGCGGAAGCGCGCTGGAGGTCTTGATGTTCGCCTGAGCGGAGAACTCCACGAACGAATCCGTGGAAAGAGCAGGCAGACTGGAGAACGCGATATCCGTGTTCGGCAGCAGCAGGCCAGCACGCGAGTTGATGTTCGTGTCAGACCAGAGGATGAACAACGCCTTGTTGATAGGCGTCTTCTCCAGACTGAACGCCACGCCGACATCGGGCATGTCGACCGCGTTGTAGAAGGTCTTGAACGTGCCCTTGTCGCCCTGCACCGAATTGAACGTCACAGTGCCGGTGGTCTGGTCGTACTGGGTGCGGAAGGCGTTCTTAAGCCACGTGGAAAGCGTGGTGGCGTCGCCGCCGTCCAACGCGAACTCGGGCAGGTTGTCGTTCGACATGTGGCCAAGGTTCGTCCACATGCCGTCGCCCACGCCCACGGTCGCCGCCTCGACGGTGAACTGCTTGAGCAGTGCGGAGGTAATGGTCGTATCGGCCTTCGCCATGAAGATCGCTCCTCGGACGGCGGTCAATACGCCGTCATCGTGGATGCCGATTTCGTCAGCCATATCGTTTCCTTTCAAATATGGAAAACCCCGCAGCCGTGCAGGCGTGCGGGGTCTGATTGTGTGATTGATGGTTTTCAGATAAGGTCAGCCGCGTGGGGACGCGGCCTGTATACGTTTCGTGGAAGTCCACGCGACGATGCTTTTGGAACTGGTCATGTCGCCGGAAGACCGGGACTCGAAACCGGGGTTGTCCACTATGCGCCCGATTTTCCCGTACATGGTTCCCGGCTGGTACGGCCATGCGGATATGCAACGGTGCAGCCATCCGCAGATGCGGGCCACCCGTTCCGGGTCACGGCCCAACACCGTCAAAGACAGCGTGTACTGCCATATCCAAGCCTTCAGATTCCAGTCGGGCTGCTCAGGAGCGCCGCAATGGTAGAGAATCACGTCATGGGACAACAGGAGCGAATCCGTGGCGGGCGTGACCTCCGGTTGGATGACCGGCCTGAAATCACGGTTCTTCCATTCGACGGCGTCCAGGTAGGCGCGTGTCATGGCGACCGCATCCAACTGTTCCCTTACGGAAAGGTCGAATATCGTGGGGTCAGACATATTTCGCTTTCGACATGATGAACAATCCCGGCATCCAAGCACTCGGGCTTTTGATGCCGTACTTGTGTTCCAGCCACCGGTTGAAGTAGCCGAACTCAAGATGCGAGGCGATCTCGGAACCGTCACGGCCCTTGACGCTCATGATTACGGCGGTGTGCGTGCCATGCGCGTGAGTGCTGATGTCGATGCGGTTGGCGACGGACGAATGCTTCGCCTTCATGTCAGCCAGTCCCTTGGCCTTCGCCTCGACCTTCTCCGCCACGGGACGGGTGGCCTCGGCTCCGAACAGTATCGCCATGTCACGGTTCAGCACCCTCGCGGGCTTCAGTTTCACGTACCCCATGTGCGGCTCCCCTCGGGCGGGACAGGCGGTTTCAACCCGTTGTCCTCGGTCGCATGGCCGATGCATCTCGCGGTGATGTTCCAATGGTGGGCGGCATCCGAGGCGTGACGCATCTCCATAGGCGGGCCGTCAACCTCATAACAGGCGTTATCGAACCAGAACTGCGTGTTGATGTCCCCATGCCATTCCGGCGCGAGAACGATCGCCAGAGCATCCTCACGCAGGCCACCTGTCGATTGCGGCGTGGTATCCTGCGCCCAGTTCTTCGAAAACGTGCTGTTCTTATTGATTCGAGGCTCGAACGAGCAGTAACAGTAGGAGGCGTCCCCATCCGGCACCGTGCCGGCACCGTAGGGTGTCTCATACGGTTTCATCGGCTGCACCACGATCATGTCGCGGTGCAGAAGATCATCCGTGATGCGGGGTTCTGTCTCCACGTCATCGAACAGGTGGGTCTCCTCGGGCTGCTCCCCGTCATACAGGTGGCTCATGGTCAGCCCCCGAAGCCGGGGTCGAAGCCGAGGCTGATGTGCCCGCCGCCCTGCGAACTGGTGTAGCCGGTGAGTATGGCCTTTTCGTCCTTTGCGACGAACAATCGGGGACTGGGATTGTAGCCCGGAGTCACCGGCTGGTCATCGCGCCGCGTGTACGAGTAGTTACCGTTCGATTCGGCCTTGTACTTGTATTGGCGGGCGAGACGGAGAACCATATCGCATACCACGCCAGCGAAGTCCGATTCGCTCAGACGCCGCCTGCGCAGCCGCGCGTACACGTTCGGGCATTCGGCCATGCACAGCAATGCGGCCTTACGGCACTGCTGCTTCACCCACGAATCGGGGAAACCGGTGTCCTTGTCGAACAGTTCCGGCTCCCCGGTCGCGTTGAGCCGCATGTACTTCAACCAGTCGATGTTGTCGATAAGCGTCGTGGACATGCTGGCTCCTTAAGCTCAGCCGTTGAGGACGGTAGCCTTGAACGTGCTGTTGGACTGGACGAGAACCGGCAGCATCGTGCCGTTCACGTAAGCCTCGTAGCCCGGCGTGGCGGACGGGATGTCGAGAATGGCTCCAATCGGGCCGGCGTCGTACTGGCGGCTGATGCCGTACACGGTGGACTGCTTGGCTTCGGCGGTCGGGCCGAGAGCCGTGTAGCCGAGGCCGGTGTCGTTCAGGCCGGGCAGCAGCAGAACGGTGTTCTCCGGGAAGAAGGAGGCCACGCCGCCCGGCAGAATGATCTTCTGCTGGCGGGCGAACTCCTCATACGTCTCATCAACGAGCAGAACGTCGCTGATATTCGCATAGGAGGAAAGAACGCCACGCACCTGGGCTTCGCCGATGAAGGCGGGCAGCATGTCCGACTGGGCCTGACCCGCGTAGAAGTACTTCATCACGGCGGCGTTCTCCATGAGCGTGTTCATGACCTTGCGGGTCGTGACCATGACGCGCGGGCGGGTGCCCTCGGCCTTGTACACGAGGTCGCTCCATTTGCGCAGGTCCTTGATCGGGTCGCTTGCAGCGTTGGACCACAGGTTGTTGGCCTTGAGTTCGACGGCGAGCGAGGCGTCTCGCGCGTAATCCCAGTTGGCGGTCAGGTTCGACTCGCCGATGCCGAGCTTGGCGTCCACGGCGACGGCGACGTTGGCCTTCTCCGTACGGTAGGCCATTTCGGTGCCGAGGCGGGCAAGTGCCTCACGCAGCTCGTCGGAAGCCTCGGTGGCGGTGGCGGCGACACGTCCTGCTGCGATGTCGTGCTCGCTGATGCGGTGGCGCTTGCGCAGCGGCAGCATCTCCGTATAGGATTTCTTGCCGCCACCGGTGGTCTTGTCATACGGGGCTTCGCTATCCCATGTCGAATACTTCATTTCCTCGACCTCGAAGCGCGGCTGGTTCGGAACCCAGCTCACGTTCAGACCGGTCGGGTTCATCACATCCGGCAGAATCTTGCCGAACGGCAGAATCTCGCGCGTGGACTGATATGCGCCGAGCACGATGGCCGACGCCTCGGCGGGCGTGATGATGTCCTTGTTGATAAGGGCCATGATGTTCCTTTCGGGTATAAAAACCCGCCACATGGGGCGGGTTTCAGAAACGAATGATTAAGGTCACTTAGCGGCCATGACGCCGGCAGTGCGCAGATTGGCGAACAGGGTGTTGACCGCAGTGACGATGGCGGCGGCGTCGGCACTGGTTGCGAGGTTGGCGACGTTCGCGGCCTGCTTGACGCCACCCAGTGCGCTTGCAGTGGCGTTGGGCAGTTTGTAGGCCGGAGCGGTGCCGGCAGCGGACGGGGACAGCACCGTCACATCGCCGCCAGCGTCCTTGTCGTAGTCGAGAATAAGGCCCTCGAAAACGGTGCTTTCCGCCAGTGTGACCGGCAGGTTGTTGCGGTCGATGACGGCCATGTAGCGCACGCCAGCGGTCGGATACTGGTCCTCGAAGCCGGAGCGCGTGAACACCACGTGCAGCTGGCTTTCAAGGAAACCGGCGACCTTGAGCTGGCGGCCATCGGTGGCGGTCGGGTCATACGGGCCGAACAGGCCGGTGCTGGTGACCTTGGCGACCGGAATGCCGGACTTCAGCCAGGCGTTGAAATCATCCGGGTCGATGGAGGCGAAGTACTTCTGTTCCTTCTCCTTGTCGCCGGTGAACAGGCTCAGGTCAAGCTGCGCCTCACGAATGCCATCGGTGATGCGGTTGATAAGCCAGGACTGGTCGTCCTGCGGCACCGTATAGCCGGTGGTGTGAACCATTTCCACGGGTTTAGCCATTGGGGTTCTCCTTACTTTTTGTCGTTGTTGATGGACGCGAACTTGCGCCCGTAATCGTATGCGGCAGTCAATCCGCCACTGGCCGTCGAACCTTGAGGATGAGGCGCCGTATGGCTGTATCCCTCCAATACGGAGGCGGGCAGGGGCTGCTGCTGTTCTTCTTTCTTCCCCTCGTCGGCAACCGTTTCGGTCTGCGCGGGAAGAATGAACTGGGATGCGTTCTTCGCCCACTCCTCGATGGCCTCGGCGTCCGCGTCCTTGGGTGCAAGGGCGGCGAACACCTCATCGGTGAGCTGCGGGTATGCGGCCTGCGCCTTGAGCTTGGCGATCTGGGTCTGAGCCTGCGCGTACTGGTGCTCCACGTCGGCCAGCTTGCTTTCCGCATCGGTGGCGCGCTTCAGGTTCGCGTGGCTCTTCTTCTCGTTCTCGCGGCTCATGGCCTGCCACATGGACACCTTGTCGGCAAGGTCGTTGCTGTCGGCCTTAGGCGTGGTGTCGTTCTGTTCGCCCGTTCCGGGCTCACCGTCCACGGTCGTTTCGACGATGGGGGTGTTTTCGTTGTCAGCCATCAGGGATGGTTCCTTTCGACTTGGTTGCTGTTACGCGGCAAGGCGAAGCCTCGCCCTGAGTTGTTGCGCGAACGCAAGGTTTGACGCCAGCGCCTGTTTCAGGTGCGGCGAAGGTTCGAAATGGTAGGTGTGCTCCTCGTAGCGGAAGTGTTCGGCCTTTCCGGTCGATTCGACCTTCCGGTAGTATGCGGTGAACACGTTGGCTCTCTCCAACATTCGTTGAATCTGCTCCCGTGTCATATCCGCGTCGGGCTGATGCCAGTCCACGTCCTTGCGGGGCTTGACATCCTTGGCGCTCAATACGGGGCCTATCTCGCTGTTGGTGAGGGTAAGCACGCGGGTCTGCCGGAGTTTCGCGGATGCGGTGCCGCCCGCCTCCTTGTAGATGCGTTTCAGGTCATCGTCGTTGAGTCTCAGACCGGGGTCGTTGTCTCCGACGATGGGGAGCACGGTGCAATGGCAGTTGCCGTGCAAAGGCATGAGCGCGGCTATCGAATACACCCTGTCGGCTGCGACCACGCACAAGCCGCACGTGCCCGTCTTGGACAGTTCCGGGTGGATGATGCGCCGGTATCTCGTGACGCCGGACTTACGGTATCGTTCCAACGTGGCATGGGTTCCGGCGATCATGGAATCAGTGTCGATGATGTCGATAAGACGCTCGTTCGCCTCTTCCAGCCACCTGTCAACGGAACGCTGCGCGTCGGCCTCAAGGTTCTCCCACGCGGACGGGCGCAAGTGAGGCTCCTTACTGGAAGCGTCCCTGTAGGATTCCACGGGGCGGAGCATCATCTTCCACGGGTCCGTGTTGTCCCTGACCACCTCGAACTCCGGGAGCTGACCCTGCGCGGTGGCGCCGACAAGTCCGAGCGCGATGTCGGCATAGGCTATGCCAAGTCGGCGCATACGCTCCACGAACGCCATATACCGTGAGGTCAGGTTAGCCGACGCGCCCTGTGTGATGGCATCGTTCCACCAGTCGGCGGGGGACAGGCTCTGCCACATCTTCCATGCGGCGGTCACGTATTCCTCGACCAGTCGGGCGCGTTCGCGCTCGTACCGGCTCATGCGCTGGTTGAGAATCTGGGTGATGTCGGCCATCAGAACGTCTCCACGCCGTCGAGACTGGTGACGCTATCGGAAACGCCGTCGCCGTTCTCGTCGCCGTTCAAACCGTTAACGGCGGACTGGGTGGTTTCATCCCATCCGGTCGCCGGCTGCACGGCGCCCTGCAGTACGGGCTGACCGGCCGATTGGTCGGAGAATGTCAACTGGTCGGACATGCGATTCATGTCATCCTCGGCTATATCCTGAGCTGTGAAACCGAAGTCATGGGTGAGAACCGTGCGGCGGGCCATCAGACCGGACTGGTATTTCAGCTGGCCGGATTGGGCGAGTTCCAGACTGCTCGTGGACACCATGGGCTTCCACATCAGCTCGAAATCGTCCTCGGCGGCGCTGCCCTCGCCGTTCAACGTCAACGCCATGCGAATCATGCGTCCGATGGCCTCGGACGCGAGGGCGTTCAGGTTCTCGACCTTGAACCGCAGCGTCTCGCGCTTCAACTCGGCACCGTTGGCGGAACCCTGCACGTCAGGGCTGAGAATATCCAACGGGATGCCGGCAGTGGCCGCAAGATGCTTGATGTCGGCGTTGATGACGTTCTGCAAGCCATTCAGATCGGTGGTCTGAGACTCCCATATATCCACGCCGTCCGGCAGGTTCCATAGTGCTGCGGGACCCATGGCGAACCTTTCAGAAAGGTCGATTGGGTCACCCTCATCCTTCAAGCCCTGAATGACCTCGATATCCTCAGGGCCGTATTCAAGGTTGATGTCGCCTTTGATGGCGCGTTGGCGGAACGCCTGCATCATGGTTATGCACAGGCGGTCGAAAATCTGACGGTCGATACGGCGCAGAGTATCAAGAAAAGGCTCGAACATGCCCATGCCGTCCGGCGTTGGCAGTTTGACCACCGGAAGGCTTTCGCAGGCTAGAGCGTAATCGTAGGTCTCATCGCCCTGTGCCCACTCCCAAGTGTTGCCCGGCTCCCATGCCTTGCCTTCTATGGCGAGCTGTGCCACGGCCTCGTCATCGTCGGGGTCAGTCACCGTGCGTTCGCTCTCGCGCGTGGCGAGCTTGGAATACACACGTTTGATATTGCCGGCCTCGTCGCGTTCCATGCTGAACAAGCGAATGTTCTCGACCCCATCACGGGCGTCATAGCTGTAATGGATGGCCGAATCTTCATCATCCGACATGTAGCAGCACCAAGGGCTCCACGCCTGCACCAGCCTCTTCCCGCGCCCCTTGTTCACAAAGCCGTAGGAGGCGCCGTAATCCGCAGTGTCGGGGAACAGGTGGCAGCGCAGCAGCGTGTCCATCATGCAATCCCGGTACATGGCGTCGGCGGCGGTGTCCTTCACCTTATCGTCGGATATCTTGCGGAAACCGTTCGGACGCTGACGGTCAGTCACGCTTTCGCTGATACGGCGAGCCAGATTCAACGTGCCTATCTCGCGCATGGTGCGGTACACGGGAGCCGCGTTCGGGCTTGTGCTGCCGGGCACGCTCGTGGAGTCCACAAGCTCCTTGCCGTCCTTGTACTGTTTCAGAACGGCGAGCATGGGAAGCCTGCGCCCCCAAGCCGTAGCAAGCTGGGTGAGGTTCCAGGCATCCGTATCCTCGACGGTCGCGTTCCTGATGGCAAGCTGCACGTCGGGCATGGTCTAACCTCCTAATAGATGCGAATGGGCGCGCGACGCCTCTTCTCCTCGGCTATCTCCAGATAGCGGGCGCGTGCGCGGTATGCGAGAATGCCCGCGACGCAGGCATCGATCTTGTTCGGGCTGGCCGGTGATTCCTTGAGAATCTTGTAGCCATACGATTTGTCCACCCGGCGCGGATGCCGGAAATGGTTGACGAGCCTCGGGTCGGCAAGCAACGCGATGCTGTTCAACGCTGGCTTTCTGCCTTCCGGCTCCTCATACGGGTAGCGGAAACCTGTGGCCGCGTTCTCCGTGGCCTGATACATCTCGTTCTTCCAGTTGTTCGTATAGAACTTGACGAGATCGCCGTTCTTGCGGGGGCCGACCTTCAGTTTCTTCCCGTAGTCCTTCTCCCAAGCGCCTATCATCGACTCGAAGAAGGCCGCGTCGGCAAAGAAGCCGACCACGTTGTACTTGTCGAGCATGTCTCTGGCGGCTTGGTCGAAAGCGTCACGGTCAACCCTCCACGTGGCCTTCTCCGGCCCGTCCGGGCATTGCTCCAGCTTGATAAGGAACAGCATGCCATCGGACACCCTGCAACCAACGAGGGCTGTGGAGTCCTTCGACACGGAACCGTCGAAGCCGAGCGTTATCGGCTCCTTCTTGGTGACGAATTTCTGCCAAGCGGTTTCGAGCTTGCGGGAACCCAGATAACCGGCCATCTCGTCCTTGTACAGGACATGGGATTGAATGTCGGACTCCCTGAGCCAAGCGTTCTGCACGCTGGAAAGATTGTTCAGGAAGTAGCGAATCGAATCTGCGGGATCGGTGTCCGGCTGATAGATCTGGTCAAGCTGACCATCCAACGTCAACCACCCGTCCTTGGACGGGCCAAGCTCGCCATCGGTCAGCGAATAACGGCCATCGGCGCTCAGACCGGTCTTGTTCTCAATCGGCACGTCGGTACCGTCCTTGAGAATGATATGGTCCTTCCCATCAGGGCTTTTCAAGGATTGACCGTAGGCAATCTCAAGAGCCTTGGTCATCTTCTTCTCGTCCGAGAAGTCCTCCACGTCCAACGTCGCGTACACATGGTCGAAGTAGATGCCGGCACGATGCTTGATTCGTCCTGCGGCCACATCCCACGCATACTTGTACGACGCTTCAGCGATACTGCCCTCACCGGGACGGTACATCGTGGAGGTCTCCATCATGAACGTGCCAGCGGTACCGGCACGCTTGCCGAGGTTACGGGCCACGGTCTTGTACACGTTCCACAGCTTCGGCTGCACCATAAGATGCGTCTCGTCGGCAAGACCACAGGTGGTCAGCTTTCCATCCTGACTGGAAGCGCCAGAAGTGATGGGCATGATGATTCCGCCCTCGGGAAGCATGATACGGGTCGTGCCCACATCCATGCCCATGCCCTTCCAATCGGACAAGGGGCCGGAATCGCAGTTGTAGTAGATGGACTCGAACACGTTGCCGGCCTGCTGTTCGGAATTGGCCAAACACACGACCTCGGGTTGGGTGACAGGCTTGCCCACAGGCTCACCCTCGTGATACTCGTATGTCTCACCCATGAACGTGTAGGTCTCGCCCTCACGCGCCCAATGGTCGAAACGACAAGGACCGAAACCCTCGAACATGCCAACACCAGCGGCCTTGCCCGACTTGTCGCGACCCTTGGCTCGGGAAAGGAACAGACGATTGAACTTGCGTTTGCCATTCCTCTTCAACGCATAGGCGCCGACCATGAACTGGTACTCGTCCAAATCGAAATGCATAGGCAATCCGATGCCGTCGCCACGACCGATAAGCGTGAACGTCTCAATCCACCACACCGCCAGATGACCGAGGGAATGATCGTACTCCCACTGCGTCAGCTGGGGAATAATGTCATGCGCCACCGTTCACCACCCTCAACTGACGGCGGCGACGGTCAACATCCTCCTTCACCGCCTCGCCACGGGTTTCCGGGCGACCGGTTCCGGTACTCATATCATCAGCCTCAATGGCCTCGATCTTCGCCTTGATGCGGGCGGCGGGCGTGATAAGAAACGAGTCCTCACGCTGACGAATCTCAGCGGCCATCACCGCAGAAGGCTTCGACATACGCCAGTAATCATCCTTCAGCTTCGCCAAATCCATCAGCGAAAACCAGTCGGCCTCCATGCCCATGCGCGGAGCCATAGGCCCCGTCTGCATCGACTTGTACCAGCGTTTCGTCAAGTCAAGCCACTCACGCCCATCAGGACGAGTCGCGGGCAAGTCCAGACCCATCACGGTATCAGGACTCTTCAAAACCATATTCCTACCGGCCTTGCTACGACCGGAATGACCATTGCCAGCCATGCTTCAACCCCATTCCGCCCGTTCCGGGCACGCCGAAGCCAAGGCATTTCGCCTACAGGCAACGGTTATGGACTAGAAGTCGGTTCGCCAAAGTCGCCTGACGCGACTTCTCCAAAGGAACCTTCCACTTAAACGCCGGACCATCAGGCCCGAAAGAATCAACATCGACCCTCTTGCCGCACACAGCGCACACGCCATCGCATTCCGCGATGACATCCGCGTCGGTGAACGACTCCACCCGAATATCCGGCTCGATATCCTCGGCCTCGACCTGCTTGACGAACAAGGGGGTTTCCGGATTGGGGGGATACTTCACAGGGTCTTTATCCGACAGCCGCTTGTACTTGCTGCGATGCCTGCCGGAACAGAAAATCTGGTCAACACGAGACGGTTGAAAATAATGGCCTATAGGACACAAACGGGTACGAAACGGGATAATCGGACTCCCCGCATACCGGTCACGGTCATAATGATGACGGCACAAGCCGCGCGCATACACCGCATTCCCGCAGCCGGCCACCATGCATACATAGCCGCTCACTGAAACGCCGGATGCGAATACCATTGCTCTTCCTTCCGGCGTTCACGATTCATGCGCCGCTGCTCAGCGGACTCCTGCGCGGTTTTCTGCGAATGATGGTACGGGCACAAGGCCCACAGATTCGACGGGGAATCATCATCGGGCTCACCGTTCTTCGCGCGAACCTTATGATCGACCTCATTGGCCGAATAGCCGCAAATATGCTTTGCCCCCGTATGCCAATCAGTCACAATCCACTGGCATCGATAGCGGTCCCGCTCCAATATCCGCTTGCGGGTCCGCTCCCATCCGGGATTGAACCGTGCATCACGGTTGGAAGATGACCAAGCCATGATGACTCCTTATATATAAGGGGACGGAACCGGTGGGAGCGTGGCGAGCGAGCATTCCAACGGGGTTAATCCAAATACAAGGGAGTTGGCCCACGGGCCACCGGTTCCTAGAGGCAATCCCGAGAATCGAACTCGAACCTGCGCTTTACGAGAGCGCCGCTCTTCCAATGAGCTAGAATGCCACGCCTCCCACTAGAGGGAGCGCTATTCAGTTATCGCCGTACGGCATGGCATGAAGCCGCCGCCAATCGGCTGGCGATGACTGAGAAGCTGTCACCGCCAAGAGCTGCCTCTTCTCAAGGCATCGCATACCCGGGAAGAATCGAACTTCCGTAACCGGTTTTGGAGACCGGTGCCTGAACCACTCGGCCACGGGCATTTGGGGTAGTCAATTGTTTAGGCTGGCTGACATACCTTGACCAGACAGCGGAGAGAGTGGGAGTCGAACCCACACGCGCTTGCACGCAGACTGTTTTCGAAACAGTTGCCGCCGCCAATCGGCTGGCCTCTCCAAGTCTCGCAACGCATTGCACGATCAGTATGCAACGATCTCCGGGCGCTACCCGACATTCTCTGCAACCAAAGCCGCCTAGGCGCTTAGCCCCAGTTCTCTGCCAGATTCTTGAACTACATTGCGATTGTGGTGCCGGGGAGAATCGAACTCCCATCGCCAAAGGCAGCGGTGTTACAGACCGCGCGCACTCCACGTGCTCGACACCGTGGAAGCCATCCCAGACTCCCGCCCCCAGTGAGGAAGGGGCACTCCTCAGCCGACATCAACCCACGCGAAGCGGGGAGCCAGCACACGATGCCGTGCGGAGATTCCTGCACGACGCCGGTTCACGGGCGGTCAAACCCCAACCGACAGTCACGGCCTTGACCGGCCTCACCGACCATCTCGCGGATGATGCAAGATTTGCACTTGCGAACCTTTTACGGTTTACGGCCTAGCAAGCCGCCGCATTCGTCTACTCTGCCAATCATCCCCGGCCACGCCCCCGGTCCAAGAAAACAACACCAATACAAAACGGAATCCCAGAGAACTCGACCTTACAAATCCTCGTAAATTGTTTTGACGGTTTGGTTTTCAAAAAAGGCGTGGCCTAGTCGTGAGAGAGGGAATCGAACCCACAACGCACCGGGTTTGAGCCGGCGTCCTCTACCAATTGGGATATCTCACGCAGATATGAGAAAACCCCGCGATTGCGGGGCCTCGTCTTGTCAGGAACCTGAGCTTCGCTCCATTCCCCGACAATCCGTCTACACGACATTTTACTCACAACAAGCGTTGCGGCAAGCGTTGCAGTGAAGAAAATGTGAAAGAACAGCGCTCATCGTGGAAACGAACGGCTTTTCCGTAATAGCCCCAGATCGCATCCAGCGTCAGAGCTAGAGTCGCAGCGGCCCCCACGTCTTACCGGGGTGGGGCTCTCCCACCCCCATGTATGCGTGTGCGTATGTGCGCGTGCGTATGTGCGCGTGCGCGTATCCGCGCGTGTGTACGCGCGTAGGCGTGTGCGTGGGCATAGGCGCGTGCGCGTGCATGGGCGTGCGTATGGACGTGGTCATGGGACTGTATGCGGCGTCGGTATGGGGTTGAGTGAGGTTGGCTCATGTTTTGTGATTGTTGCATGGTGCAACTGTTGTATGTGCAACCATATACGCATGAGGTAGTGGCCTAGACTCTATGGCGTGGTGGTTTTTGCGTGGTTTATGGTGGTTTCGACACGCCGATGAATGCTAGTAATTGCAATAGTTTTAGGGGTGGTTTGTGATACCGACTTGCGGGTATTTAATTACCCGGCTATAGTTGGTAACTACCGCAAGGCAGACAGCCAAACGGTAGACCTCAAGCCTCACGGTGCTAGACGGTGTCCGGCTCGAACTTGAGAGTCTGAGTTGTTTGAGAATTTAAGAGTGAGCAAAAGTAGGTTGTAGTTGACAAACCTCAGCGCGATAGGCCGGTAGACGCTAGTAAGACCACACTCGTGGCAGTCGCTGTTATCTGACAACAGCGGGCGCGGGCTATCCCGTCATACATGAGTACGTCGAATGTCTGAATTTCGGTGTATTGCTTCAATGTTTGTTGGGCGGGTTCGGCAGTGTTTTTCCGCAGTGTGGG
>OJAC01000391.1_pt1 | contig 38301 bp, 59 predicted proteins | sample 1588701 | NCBI WGS metagenome assembly OJAC01 (sample SAMN03283256) | human gut metagenome | biome: human-associated habitat; material: feces | host: Homo sapiens | place: USA | collected 2013 | reverse complement strand
TGTATAAAATTTTCAAAGTTCTTTCATTTTAGCCTTGACTTTTTATTTGCAGGCTTTGTTGATATACCACTCAAAGCAGGAGAGTGGTTAGAATGTAAGCATATTGCTATACTGAATTTTTGTTATATCTATATCATTTGAAAACCGAAACTTTTCAGCATTCAAAAATACATAAATACCATTAGAATTTTGCACCTGTTGATATCCTTGCTTAGATAAGAGAGTAGCAGTAGGGATATCTTGGGTTGTTATAAATTTCTTTTTCATAATCCATCTACTCCTTATTTATTGTTCTTATCTTGGTCTTTCGTCTTGAGTCCTTCATCACTTAAATCTGATTGGTCTTTCTCTTGACCACCACCTTGGTTATCACCAGATTGTGTATATGATGTGCTAAATGGTTTAAGCCTTTCGCCAAGATTCAGACAGTCTTCCTCTAAGAAATTCATAGCAAGAGTATCTTTTTCAGATACACCGTTTAATGTGTTGTATAAAATCTTGTTTGGAAGTCCATTTTGGCAAGACTCAAGGATTGATTTCTTAAAATCATCCTTCTGATAAATAGAGACATCAAAGAATTTAACTTTACAAGGTTCGGATATCCAAGTCGATAAAAGTCGATTTACAATCGCTTGAATCTGTGGAATAAGAGTCGAAATAGAAAATGTAGAATCTGCAAGTACGCCATATTTAAAGGCAGTAGAGTTAGAAGCGGAGTTTAGATTTAATATCTGAGCACCACCAGCCGTATTGAGGATTTCTTTTGTAGCTTTTTCAACTTTTGTAACATCGCCAGTTGCATCATCTGGAAAACTAATTTCATGTAATTCACCAGGAACAATAGCAGCAGAGATATAGGGTGGCAATGCCTCTTCAAGCATACGATTGAAATACTGGATCATTATATCTGGATTAACTGCCCAATCATCTACATCATTTCCCATAGTTTTCATTTCAAGCCATACTAATTTATAAATATTAGCTGCCTGTTGAACTGCCTGATAATCAGAAGCATCCATAAGGTCAATTAGTGATAAGAATATAGGAGTGAGCACAGGAACAATTGTTTCCCAATCCTCTGACCTGAATTTAATACAGACATTATATTCTTCTGGAATTAGCTGATATTTTTCGTTTGTACTCTGATATGTGTTCCACATAGTATTGAATGGTTCACCCCAATATTCTAATAACTCTGAATTTCGCTTAAAGTAACTCATATCCATTGCACATGCGAATGAGCCATCAGGAAATACACCTGCAATTCTCATATACGATGGATCAAGTGGAAGAATAAACATTCCCTGTCCCTCTGTGTAATAAGCACATCCATAAAATGCATCTTCTCGAAGTGTTATAGAAGCAGCTTTACGAAACTCATAATTTAATCCGAGAGTATCTACAACATCGACTGTTTCCTGATACTTTTGTAAAGTGGATTTTACATCGTTATTATCTGAAATTATAAATGGAGGAACGATATTTCGAATTGATAAATCAATCTGATTTGCATAATATTTGCAAAGACGATAGTAGATTTCTGAACGATAATAAAGATAGCGAGATAAACTTCTAAGACTTGCTTCATTGGAAGAAATATTCTTAATATAATCTTTTACATCTTCCTTTGAATAATTACTGATTGTAGTGTATGTTTTAGATTTCTGAATATCTCGAAGACTTGTAATTGCACTTGTTGCATCTTCGTAACGTTCAAGTCTACTTTTATTTTTCTCATACCATTCACGCATTTCATTTGCGGTTGGCTGTTTTGGAGTAGAAGAAGTAGTTTTCTTCTGTGAATTATTTACTTTAGCAGGTGCATTAGAATTTGCATCTACTTTCTTAGGTCTAGGCATATTTGATAATGCACCTCCTTAATTGTATTTTGCTTTACGGATTGTAAGCTTGTTTATAAAACTTGTTGCATCCTCTATTGGACGTTTTTTATTTGTAATAGCTTTCCTACGTTCACACATGAGAGCGTAAGAAGCCATACACGCCGTATACGCACGATCATCGTGGAGCTTATTAGCTTTCTCAGGCGTAAGTTCAAATGAATCTTTTCCAGAATCTCTTTTCTTACGAACCATATTTACAAGTTCTTCTTTTAAAGCATCAATGTTAGCAAGTGCAATTTCATCTTGCCAATCAAGCTTTATAGTTTTTGTATTAACTGATTCAATTTTCTCTAATTCTTCATTAAGCTTAGTTTCAAATTCTTTCTCATTAACTTTTTGCTTCCTGAGTTCGGTAGAAATTCTTTCTTTCTCTTTAGCCAGCTTCTTTTCATCAACATCGAAAACAGTGAGATAGCCTTTGTGATCATATTGTGCGGTAAAGCTGATTTTATCTTGATTCATTAATTCAATCATTGCTTCATACATTTCAGATTTGTAACCAGCAGGAGACATAAGATGCACTTTGTCTACTGCATTAGGAAATTTCTTAACATAATCAGCAGAGTATTCCTTATCAATTAATCCTCTGTGAACAATACCAGCAGAATCCGTCCAATCTGGCATCAAATAATCTGCTATATTAACCCCTGATCCGCCGCTACCTGCATCAATGTATATACCAACAATATTCCCATATGCGTCAGCTCCACCATTGTAATCAAGAATTACTTTTTTTAAATATTCAATCTGATCTGGTGTCTGCATAGGAGATTTTATTTTTTTACCAACATCAACAAGATTAATACAATTTACCAATCTCATTCTTGTATCAATGCTTCCATCAACTTGTTCATATTCATAAATTTCTCCAACAAGAATTACTGAATTATCACGACTTCTAGCAGGATCATATGTGATGACGAATTTTTTATCACCTGTATCATTGTAAAGAAGAGGTTTTCTTGTTTCTTCGTTTCGTGTAATAACACCTCTACGAATAATTGCATCAGTGCCAGCATCTGTAGTAAAAATACAATAATACTCACGTCTTGCTTTTTCTGGATTTGTTCTCATTTCCGATTCAACAGTATTTCGAGATAGAAGAGGGGTGACTAATTCTCCCCTAAGAGTTGGTTTAAATGCTTGTTCGCAATCTATATGTAAAACACAATAATCTGGATTTCCCATAATTTGCTGTTTAGAAAAGTCACGATACAGTCTCCAAAATTGAGTATCAGTTGAAGAAGCTGAACTTATATAATATTTCTGATATGACAAATCTCGTGGTAAGCACCTTTGACGAATAGGATCTATTGAATTACCATCTACATCTTTACCAGTTTTTAAACTTTTATTTACAACGGCAAATGCACCATATACATTCATCATTTCATCAGATAAGAAACCACTTTCATCAAAAATTACTGTGCCTCGCATACCTCTCTTGGCATCTATATTTCCGTTCAATGTCCTAGTCATAGATCCGTTATAACATGAATAGGAAAAACCATTGGACGAGTGTGAGAATCCGTCACCTGCTGCATTTTTGATTTCTATCTCATTCTTGAATAAAGAACCAGTTGAACCATAAAATGTATCAATATTATCATTAGCGAGTCGTTCCAAAGTAGTGAAAGTTTGTTCAGCCTGACCACCTGTACCGCTTGCAATATATGTCCATACATTACAAAAACACATATCTTTAGACATAATCTCAAGGTCAATAACTGTACTTTTACCATATCCACGAGTACATACTGCAAGTACATTTGGGCAAACCCAACTTCTTTGTACAAGAAGTGCTTGCCCATCTAAAAGTTCTATATTGAAAAAGAGATCTATAGCTTTTACTGGGTTGCATTGCAGATATTTTTGGATTTCAGCGATTTGAATATAAGATTCAATTTTACGAGAAGAAATAGAGTAACCATGTGGTTTTACATATATTTCGTATTGATTATAAAAATCCTTATCATAATCAAAAATTTCATTCTGATAGTAATTCATAATCATTTGTTTATTCTGATTCATTTTCAACAACCTCCTTTGATTCTTCATCAGGAGATTCTTTCTCTTCGTCAAATTCCGCAAAAACAGAATAAACATCTTTTAAATCTTTTAACTGTTCTTCGTTTAGTAAATTATTTTCTTTTAATGTATCCCTCAAATCAAGATTTTCTCTCAATAAGATTCTATTAATTTCTTGATAAGCATCCTTTTCTTTACGAAGACCAGTATTTACAACACGCATTTCAGAAACCATATCTGACCATTCAGATTCGTCAAGTGCCAATTGCTTCATAATAGAAGCATCACTGATTTCCTGAACTTGTTGCATACCTCTACAAGTATCAATGTCAAAACCATTGACTTCACCACTTCGTAGGTTAAGACTCTTAATTTTTTTGATTTTACCAGTCCAAGTATTTTCACCTTTTTTAGCATTTTTATTGTGCTTTAATGAAATACAACTGTCTTGAGCAAGACTTGTAATAACCGAAGTTATTTTACCTTTACTTTCTTGTAGGGATTTAATTGTTGCAGAATTGCGTTCAATATTAGAAATATCACACATTAATTTTGATATGGTATCATCAATTTTAGATTGTTGTAAGAATCCACGAACAATAGAGATAGCGGAAGAGGTACGCATCATGTCTTCATTTGCATCTTCACTAGAATCTAATAGACCTAATAACTGAGAATATAAAAATGGTTGGTCGGCTATATCCTCTTTTTCAAAAGGATCATAGCTGAGTAATCGAATAACATCATTCTTATTTTTTAAGAAACTATCATATGTATCCAATCCTGCGTGAGACTCAATAAGTTCCTCCTCGGTTGTTTGTTCCTTTGGTGCCTCGTCCTCGACTGCGTGATTATCAAAAATATCCGAATCTTTAAATGTCATGGTGTTATATTGTCCCATAGCCACATTCTTTACATATGAATAATAACCATTGGAACGGACTTTACCTGATGCTAAATTTTCTGATTCTTGAATACTAGCATCCCATAATTTTGATAAAAAAGGCTTATTAAGATACCTCATTGTTTCGATTACAGAGTTTTTATCAGGCTCATGTTCAACCTTGTCCTTCCCAATTTTAAGGGCTATCTTCCTTGCACAGTCTTTACAAATTGGAGTAAGACCACTTTTATTCATTGGATCTGTACTTACATAAAATTTATCCCTTGCTTTATGTGTATCACACATGTAACACCAAGCACCTTCTTTAAGTAACTTGATTTTCTCTTCCTGTGTTTCAACTTTCTTCTTTAATTGTGCAGCCGTTAATTTTGTAGGCTGTGTTTCTTTTGTCGTAACCAAACTAACGACCACCTCCTTTTATTCCAATATAAAAAAGCCACTTCATACGAAATGACTTCTCGTAATTTCCAATATTTCCAATGAAAGTGCAATTTATTTAGAACGCCGTGTTAGGGATTCGAACCCCAAAGACTTTTACATCCAGACTGTTTTCAAGACAGCACCCTCGACCAATCGGACACACGGCAAAATATAATAGCAGTAGAGTTGCTATTATACTTGAAATTACTTTTGTCCCTACATTGTATAATTTCACACGGACTTTCTACCGTTTACGGCAACTTATTCAAGCTTGTCGTAAGTTTAGCGTGATATGAATGAATCGAACATCCGCATCGAATAAACGATGACCTCTGATTAGCAGTCAGGTACATTACCAACTCTGTCAATACCACAATGAAGAGAGTCACCTCATGAAATGACTCTCTGTTACTATACAAAAAAATGTATAGCCTCGCTGTCCATTTAAGTATCAGCTATTTATTGAAAATTTATTGTCTTTCTCATTGAGTTCTCAAACTCCGAACTTTCATTTAAGCTGTATATAACATATCCTATTGTTGCAACAATACCTGTTCGAAAACCGCAATAGACATAGGGCGGTAGTAAGTGTTGAGCTTACACACCTAAGTTTCGTATGCATCCAAAAAATAGGTTTTTACATCAGGCTTACCGCACATAATCTGGATAGCAGGACTCGAACCTACAACGTCTAGTTCCCAAAACTAGCGGACTACCAAATTGTCCTATATCCAGTTGATAGGGTGGGAAGTACCACCCATTATTTTTACTCAGACCAAACAAGATCTGTTGTATAAGCCAATGTATTAATCGGAGTAAATTCTGTTACCTTGTAAGAAGCTAAAAGCTCAATACATTTCTTCTCTAATTCATCTTTATTTTCTGTAGAATATTCAACAGTTTCATATTCGCCAGTCCCAACCAATGTAGTAACTTCTTTTACTTCATGGGTATCTTCATCGGTTACAGTTTCTTTCTGTTCTTTCATAATTTCCTGCTTTACAGTAAGATAACGATACATTCCTGTTTTGGAATCTTTAATAAGAATTTTATACATAGTCAGCCTCCTTACAGTACAACAGATGTTTCAGCTTCAAAATCATTTGCCAACGCTCTGATTTCTGTTAATTTTGTTGTGATTGCAGCTTTCACTTTTTCCAAGAAAAGAACTGCCATTGCCTGTCCTAATTTTTCAGGAGTATTAAACACTGTACCAAGAGAAGCAGTAGGAATTTTATTTATGTCAATAGAAAGTGTAATAGATAAATTCTCATCGAGAGTGTACTTTTTATTTACTAAATCAGAAATTGTGACCTTTTCAATAGTAGAACCGTCTGGCTCATCAGTAACAATCACAGGAATTCCTGTATCTGAAAGTTTCAAATTTCCAGAGAAGTCAATCTGGCTATATTCGATATATCTTACGAAATTATGTAACTGATTTTTCTCTGTATCAGCATCTCTTATACTATCACCCAATTCTTCGACATTTAAACTTACTGTAATTACATCTTCGTTAATTTCTGTTTTCTGTGCTAATTTCATTATTCAGTTTCCTCCTCACTTAATAAGTTATAAAATTCTTTTAATCCGCAAATCATATTTTTAATGGTAGACTTTGACAAATTACACTGTAATTGTGGTAAATTCATATCTGTATCATTTACTTTAAAAACAAGACAATTGTTATCAAAATCAATACTCATACTTGCTTTTGTCTGATTTCCAATAAGCATCTGTAAAGCTTTTAAAGTTTTACCATTATCACTTGTAATACTTAATACGTCACCAATTTCCAAGTCGTTTTCAGTAACTTGTAAATAAGCCATTATATGTACACTCCTTTCTTTTATTTTTTCGTTTTCCTTTTAATCTAACTGGGGTAGTAGGATTCGAACCTACGAATTTAGCAGTCAAAGTGCTATGTCTTACCGCTTGACGATACCCCAATGTTGTATTTTTCATAACCTTTACAGAGTGCTTTGAAAAATATAAAGTCAAGTATCTCTAACGAATCGTATGGGACTTGAACCCATGTTATTCTACCGTGACAGGGTAGTGCCATAACCAACTAGGCGAACGATCCATAAAAAATCAGCATAAAGCACTAACTAGCTGATATTGGACTGTACACATCCAGTTTTAAATTAGAAAACTTTCGCAATCCATTCATGCTTATTGATTATTCTCCACATATTTTCAGTCTTCGGAGTAAAGACCAATTGATAAGGTTTAATGACTCTTATCTGTCAATTTTCTTACAAGTGCTTTTCTTTCACGTTTTTCGCTACACTGCTTTAGGGTTAAGCATACCTTTGAATACTCGAATAAACACTGATAGCAGTACAGCATTTATTGTCAACATATACTTACAACTCATGGATGTAAGGGCGTATCACTTATTTTGCGTTGGTGATACTATTAAGGTTCTCATTAACGTAGAGAAGCACGAACATCTTCTCATTTCTAAGGCTGAGAGTCACCGAAGATCCTAGATGTTGGTAGGATAGATATTGTCTTACAATGCTATGTGAATAGCAAAGACCAAGATGTGATACTTATATATTCTCTGTTTGGTTGCCCATTTAAGGGTTCTTTTATTTGTTTTCTACATTGTCGTCACCTTTTTATATATACCTTTCGTGCCTGTTTATAAGGACTTTATTGGGATAATGCAGTTATATCGGTCTGTTAGTCCGTCTGATTTTCACAGAACCTTAGTGAATGCGTAACTCAGATCATTCGGCTTATAATTATTCTCCATTTAAAAATAAAAAAGATTAGGGAATTAATGTCGGTTTACGTTGACATAGGTTTTACGCTATTGAATGCCACCATCCAACATGTCTGTAAAGACGCAACCTAATCTTTTTATATTTTATTATTCTCTGGATTAGACGAAGTATTAGACGAAAGCTTCATCTGGATTGTCTAAATACCTTCTTTTTCAGCCTCTTTCTGTAATTCTTGTTGCTTAAACTTTAGAATTTTTAATTTTTCCCTTAAATCAGCCTTAGAAGCAGGGCGTACATAGCTCTGTGAAGTTACTGAAGTTGATTTGTGGTTCGCCCATTGTGAGGCAAGATTTAAATCACCAGTATCTTCATATATTTTATTGATCGCCGTCTTCCTGATGCAATGACAATGAAAGTCCTCTAAGCCAATAATTCTACCGATTTTTCTCATTCGATCGTGAATCATACCTTGTGTCCAAGGAATCCATTTGTCCTTATATTTATGAATAAATAGAGCATCGCATTCAAGATTGTCATAATCATTTGTTCTCATAGATAACCATGTTTCAAGCATATCCTTACAGGTACTGTCAAAGGAAACTTCTACACGGTATCCTTCCTTCTCACGTATTGACTCAAATACCATATTATCTAAATCAAGAGAAGATACAGTAAGTTTCTCCAAAGCACCAATTCTATTAGCGGAGAAGAGTGCGATTTCAAATAATAACTGATCTTGTATTGTCCATTTGTTATTCTCTGTCTTATATAAATCTGCTCTAATAGCTGCAATCTGCTCATCATTTAAAAAGTAATGATTAAGAATCTGTTCTTCGTTTGCTTTTTTCATTCTATCAAGCTTACCATCAAAAGGATGATATTTAACAAAACCACGTTTCATAGACCAAATATAAAATGAACTTACGGCAGAAATTTTCATGTTGATAATCTTCTTATGATTCATTAATGTTTCCTGACAGAAAAGCATATATGCTTCCATAATATCAACTGCATTTTCCATGAATTCATCAGAATATAAATCTAATTCACCATAATTTTCTCCTAACCACATGAGGAAGTGTCGGAATAATCCTTTATATCTCTTGTATGTAGTATCTTTTACATCACGATTTTTGATGATATTAGATTGTAAATATTTTTCATATTTCTTCCAGTTTTCTTCATAAATAAACTTCTCTTTGTCAGGAGTGAAATATTTCACTCTTGTAATTTTTTCCTTTGACAATATTTCAGCCTCCTTTTTGTAATATAAAAAGAAGTAGAATAGTGATAACTAAGCTACTTCTTTGATAAAATCTAATAAAATTGTTTCAGTATTTTTAAACTCCCAATATGGAATTTCTAATAATGGTATGTTATTATTTTTACAATATGTACGTTTAGTATTGTCACTAAGCTGATTCCTTTTAAATAGGTTATTAGCCCATTCAATACCCTTACCTGCAAAGTCAATTGGTTCATAGTGCTGTATTCCTTGATATTCACACAAACCAATGAGATTATTATTGTCAAATATTGCAAAGTCAAATGGTAATGGTAATTGCATCCTACAATCATCAAAACAATATTGAGTTTGATATTGAATATTATTTTTGTCTAAAATATTTTCAATATATTTTTCACCTTTTGAAGCAGAACAATGAGGACAACTGTTTCCATTTTTTATGTTATTAAAATTGGATTCCCATGATTTACCACAAATATCACACTTAAATAGACTCAATTCTCTTATATTTCCACAATATTCAATACATTGGAATGTCTTATCATTTTCTTTCAACCAACTATTTACTTCTTCTATATCTGAGATTTTCTTAACTCTTGCACATACTGGGCATCCTTTTCCTGATTTAATATTACTTACTTTTCCATTCCATTCAAATCCATCAATCATACATCTAAATTTGGAATTACTACTTGCCGATTTACCATCGTAATAAATACATTTTATTTTACGATTATGTTTACTAAGCCAATTATTAACTTCGTCAATTCCATTTATTTTAGTAGACCTACCACACATAGGACATCCAATTGACTTGGAATGCATAAGTGCGTCTAATGTTGATTCCCATTCGTATTTATCTTTATTACAACGGAAAATACTTTTTGCTTTAAATTTTCCACCATATTCAACACAAGTTAAATCATTAAAGTTCATTTGTTTTAAATATTCTGTACATTCTTCCGCATTTTTAAATCTGTTGTTTCTATTGTTTCCCATAATTTTCCTACTTTCTCACCTACTCCAATACATAAAAATAGAATGGGAGAGAGGTAGGTGACTCTACTCTGTCAGCTCATGACTTCTGACAGTCCCATTCCATAAATCCCACAATCAGCTATAACACCGATCATGAGTACATATATTTATTCTCTGTTTCCATTCACAGAAACATCAAAAGTCCTCCCACTTGGTAACGCTCCAAGCCGATCCGAAGACGATAGATTTACAGTCTACCCCACATCTTTAGTGGTCTATGAGAGGATACAAAAAGAGTGTGTAGCATACACCACACACTCTAAATATTTAAAAAATAAAATCAAGCAAATCAAATAATCTTCCAACCGAATTATATTCGTCAAAATCACTTAAATCAATCGGCTTACTAGAATAAAATTCACGCTTTTCATATCCATTAACATCACTTTTAACAGAAGTAAATCCGTGAATATTTCCGTTTTCATCTTTATCAAATGTAATATTTTTATGAGAATCATCACTTATGTCACTGCAACTGCAATTCTTACAATTACAATCACAATCATCGTCTACATCTTCAGCGTCCTCACCAATGTTGAATTCATGAATAATGCATCCAGAATCTTTATTGTCCTTAACAAAAGCTGAACCCACATCTCCATGAATAAATACAATGTCTGTCTCATCCATATTGATATAAGTATCACTTCCCTCATACTTGGCAGCCTGAACCCATACATTCATTTCAGAATCAATACTAAGAATAAATGCATCATCATAACCGTCCCAATAAGGATCATTCAAATCGTTACAAGAAGCAAGTTTAAAATTCGTATTCTTAATAACAGAATTAAGAACATCTTTCATCACATCATACTTAGCCACAACTACAATTTCTGAACAATCATCGTCATAATCTCTTGTACAAACATCTAGCTTGTCAAAAGTATCTGCTAAAAATTCAGCAAAATCATTTGTATCTGTAAAACCAAATGTTTTCAATATATTTTCACCACCTTAGAATTAGAGCTGTTTTGCAGACTTTGACATCTTAAAGCAAATCTCATCATGCTGTGGAGTTACATACTCCTCACCTTTGCGATCGCCCATCATAATTTTTCCTCTACGCTCTGGAACTGTCTTAACCTTAAACTTTCCAAGTTTTCCAACAGGAACTGACTCTGTAGCGTTACCCTTCAATGTATCTGTAATAACATCTGCAAATGTATCAAGTACAACAGCGATGTCACCTTTCTTAGCTCCTTCGATTCTTTCTGCGATTGCGCTTACTAATTCATTCTTTACCATTTTTAAATTCTCCTTTATTTTCCTTAATATTTTTTGTTCTTACCTTTTCGGTATATTTTTTAATCAGTAATATTTACACTAACAACACTTAGTCCACTATCTGCTTTTATAATTAAATCACCCATGCCAATATTGTCATTAGGGTTCTGATGATAATTCAATTTAATCTGCAAAACGGCAGAACCATTTCCATTAATTAAATTTCCATTAGAAGCAACATATTCAACTGGCATATTGAAATTAATTGTTAAAATCTGCGACTCTTTAGTATGGTCAGCATTATGTATTCCTTTTATTTGAATACGATAATCACCTCTACCAATTTCAGGTCTTTGATGAATAGTAGCAGTAGTTGTGTAACAACCGCTTGCCATGTAAATACCTTCTGATTGATTTTCAATAATAGCTACAATTGGCTTTTCATATTTTTTCATAAGAAAATTCCTTTCTTAGAAATTTACATAGTAAAAGAGGGTAGCGTCCATATAAGGTACACTCCCTCTGATAGTGGCTTCGTCAGCCAAAAATAATATATTAATTGTAGCTGTGAATATCTGCTTCCACAATTACTCCAAACTGAGCCGAACAGTGGGCTACAATTTTTATTTAATTTAATTTAAATACATATTCAGCCGTTCTACCTTGTCCTTGTTCAAATTCAAACATTGAGCAAGAAGCATTTGATGCTGCATTTAATGTCATAGCATATGGATCAATACCAATTACTGAGCCAACAGATAATACTGCTGAATCCATCCCAATCTCTTTAAGAGCATCATGGTGAATGTGTCCAGAAATTGTATAATCAATATGAATACCATATGTGCGTGACATTTCTAATAAATTATTTTTTAGATTTTTCTTCTCACCGTGCAATCCAACAACACAGTATGTAGACATCATTGAGTAAGTCATTCCTGTTGGATTTTCGAGTATTGCGATATTCTCATTATCTCTCAATCGTTCTTTAATAAGAGCCATCATAATTTTGCTAACATTTTCATCTGGAAATGTATTCTTTTTTCCATCCAATAGTCTTAACTGATTATGATTTGAATCAAAAACCATCTGAAATTTTATTGACACATATTTGCTTAATTCATTCAACCAATTTGCTAAATAATCTGCATAACGAATACTAGACTCAATTACGCCATATCTTAATCTCATAAGCTGAGACATTCTGAGACATCCATCAATGCCATCTCCAAGTTCAATAATTGACAATTCAGTAATTCCAAGTTCCTCGATTTTGTCCACAACCTTATTAAATAAAATTGTCATTCTTTCCTCAAATATCTCAGGAGAGTACGCATTTATAATTCCATTATAAAAATCTTTGATTTCAAATTCACAACCATAGTGGCAATCGCTAATGGCAAGTATCCAAGACTTTTTATTAGTTGTTGGCTGAATACGAATAGGAGACGATAACTGTGGCAAAGATAAAATTGTTTCGCTGATTTTCTCAGCGATCATTTCATCTCTAGCATCTTCTCTAAGCCATTTATTATATTCAATCTTTTCACTCTGGATTTTCTTTCGTTCTTTTTCAAGTTCTCTCTGAGCTAACTGTATTTCTTTTAACTGTGCATCGGAATCAACAAACTTAGACTGATTTGCATTTAACATCTTCTTAAATGCTTGGAACTTCTTTCTGTATGTACTTTCCCCAAAATCATTTCCAGTAAGTTCATTAATTATATTCGCCACATCATTCCAAGAACCTATCTGGTCTTTATCTTCGCATATCCTATAGATAAGTTCCTCATCTGTTTCGTTCTCGAATCTTTTATAGGTGCTAATTGTATCCACCTACTCTCTATTCAGCAGATTCAGACTCTTCATCTGAAATCTCAATACTGATTTTAATATCAAAGATAGTTGTACCTTCTGGTAATTTCTCTGCAATACGATCTACAATAGAACCTTCATCGTCAACGAAAGTTCCATTTTCAATTCTTACTCCACTTGCTGTAATATTCTTTTTAGCCGCACTAACAGTTGCTTTCTTAATTTTACTATCTACCATAATCCTTTAAATCCTCCATAAAATTAAAAAATCCCACCAGAACGTTTTCTGCCAGGATTGTAATACATTTGTTTACTTTTATTCTGTTTCACTTTGATATACTCACGAATCTTCCTAATATAATTTTCATCATAGCTCAAACGAATATGCGACTCCAAATAATAACACCCACAACGAGTAGGAATTTTATTAGATAACACATTATCTATAAGCTTATATGATGGATTAAGATTTGAGAGATGAGTATGTTTTTCTGTATCTTCTTGTCTACAGATACGGTAGTCATTTTCAGTCTTGTCAATATAAAATCCTTTATACTCAATTCGATTTTTCATAAGCAGAACCTACTTGACGTATTTATCTTCAATGTAACGCTTTCCACCACAAGTCTTGTAATATCCAATATGTTCGCCTCTGCGATCTACATATCCTCGTCTTGTGTTTCTAATTACACCTTCGGATAATAATTTTTCAATTTCATTTTTTGAAATATACTTAATAATTTTCACTTCTTTCTTGATTTATTTCCTACAAAGTAGGATAGTAGTTGGAAATGTAGGATTTGAACCCACGACCTCCTGAACCCAAATCAGGCGTTCTAACCAAACTGAACCAATTCCCAAAATAAAAAATCCCATACCGAAGTATGAGATCCTTACATTTTACATGCGCTGAGATTATACGCACATTCAGAAATCTTTACGAGCATTATGTATTCTCTCGTTATCCACCATATGCTGCTAATGCACACATATAGTATTTCCCACGATTGCCTTGTTTATAGAGTGGCTGATCTCTATTTCTACGTATCTACTCTGATGTCCTCATTCCATCGACAATGCCTTGCCGTAAATCTCCGCTAAGAGAACTGTGCAGATTCGACCAAACACTTCAAAGCCTTGCGAGACTTCTCGGTGAGTGTATTATCCAAAGATTACACTATTAAACCGCTTTCAATACGCATAGATGTTGACTTTCGCTGTAATATTTTTATATAATTTGATAAGAATTATTCATCCAATAATTTTTGATTTTTGCTATCAATTGTTATTAAATCACATACATAGAAAGTTATTCATACAGATGATGTGCAACACCAGAAGCTCCAATTCCTTTTGAGAATAAGAATACTCCACACCATCATATCTTTCGGTTATCATCCCTACTAAACGTTCACATAAGCTAATTAGGCTATTGCCAGTTCACTCACATAAATGGATACCGCCATCGTGTAATAAGCACTCAGACTATATATCCTCCTGATTCATCGTCATATCTTCATAAGTTTGCATGGATTATTTGATTTGCGGTCAAAAACAACATTCTCAGCGGTCGCCCCTGAATGTGCTTATCATCCCTTATTTCACGATACTATTTCCGTATAGGATTTACTTCGTTACCGATACGAAACGAGTCCTTTTGAGACTCCGATATGTCAGTTTTGCTTGAAATGACTGTATTTCTACAGCGATAGCGTGTAAGACTATCTTTACATACCTCACGATATGCTATCTTATGGTTGTCAAGCCAACCGAGTTGCTACGCCTTGGAATCGAACCAAGCTTACGAGAGTTTACGGAACTCCCTCAAACATCCAGTCTGCTACCAGCAATAATATATTTGAGAATAATCGGCAACCACGCTACAAGAATTGTAGCACAGTCACCGACACATATAAGAAGAGGAGTACAATATGAATATGTACCAATCTTAGAAATGGTCTTTAGAATTGTTCAGAACCGCCAATGATTAGTAAGCGATGGGAAGTTTCACATTGAGTTCTCCGTCTCAAACATTAACGTTCGCATTTATGGCTGCGTACACCACATGCATTTATTGTAGCCTCAGCATGATACGAGATCCAAATCACTGTTCTGAATTTAATTTGTATTATATGGTGTCCGTTTAGGACATTGTTAAATCATTGTCTCTCGACAATTATATATTCTCTGTTTTATCAGTCAAGAAAAGCTGGTTTCATTGTTTTCCATTAGTGATATATAGCTACACAAAAACACCAATAAAACCTTATTTTATAAGGGAAAGTCGGATTTTCTATTTTCTCGCATCTTATTTTTATACTTTTTGTCTGCTTTTCTATTAGACTCTTTCTTTTTTATGAGAGCACAATTACAACAATACAATCGTTTGTTTCCTGTTTTTTCAATAATTCCACCACAACGTTTACAACGAGAATAACCTTTTCGTGAACTGTATTTTAGACCATAATATTTTTTTTGATAGTCTTTTATGTTGCCATTTAATCTTTCACATATATATTTTATATAAAAGTGATCCTCTGTTATAAAATCATAATTATTTACAATCTGAGTCTTATCTTCGTAATCCTCAATTAGTTTACAATTATCAAAGCATCTTCTTAAAAATCCTTCGACAACTTTTTTGTACTCATTCCAAGATAAAGTCATTTTCTCAATTTGAAAACGTTGTTTGAGTTTTTCAGCTTTGTCAATCGTATCATCAATAATATCTGTAACTGTATCTGCATCCATTTCAATTCCAGATAACCAATCGAAGTACATTAGCTTTGGTTTCTTTAATAAGTCCATATACTCCTTATTAAGAATTACTTCTTTATCAAAATATCTTGTATAAATATTATTAATTTTCTGTCTAATGATAGAACACCAATTTTCATCTTTAGTCATAGACTTGTAATATCTGTATTCAATTCCAGACCATGTATCAAATACTTGTCCAAGTTCTGTATTAAGTAAATCCTTTCTGACCTTAAAATGAATTGTTTTCATATATGTACGTCTTTTATTATTAGAAGCCCATATTGAGGAGCAGAACGAGTTGAATATCTCGTCCTTTACCTCATTATTCTCTGCTTCTTTGTAATCTTCTATAATTTCATACAGAAATGTTTCATTACAATCGTAAATATGTATCACCTACCTCAAATTCATAGTATTTCCCAAGATATTCATATGAGCTGTCTGTCTTATAAGGAACTTCTCTTATTGATATATTTCTCTTTGGATTTGTGTTATTCTTGAGATTTTCAATGATATAATCGCCATAAGCTGACCATGCAAGAGATTTGCTAATAGAAACAGAAGAGTAAGACACGCTAATGATATAATTCGCTATAATATTTTCTTGCATTTTTAATTCGTTTAGTATTTTTTCCTTAAAATCATCTATAATGATAGAAAAATTAACTTCATTTCTATATACGTCAGAACTTGATGTGACTTTATTATTATCACTATAATGATCGTGTATAAAAGCAGCATATTTATTAATATATTTTCTGCATATTTTTCTCACTTTTCTATCAGACAAATCCAAATCATTATCAATGATTAAGCATCTAGTATCAACCAAATCAATTTTATTATCCCATAAGATATTTTTCTTTTCCCAAGTTTCAATATAATCACATAACTCATTCATAGGAGAAGGAGAGTGATATGCATTAAGATATTCTTTGTCTTCATCAGATGCGTCTCTATTCTTCTTGATTATATTCATATAGGATTTCATTTTTTTAGGATAATTATGAAGTAAGAAATATGGAAGCTGTTTAAGATGTTTTCTAAGACCTGAATTCATATGCCATCTGAATCCCGTTTTAAGGAAGTCGATTTCTTTGCCCTGAAAAATTCTTAGAAGAGAAGAGTAATCAGAATATAATTTTTGAATATCTGGATTAGTCGTATATTTATTCTCTATACTTGTGGCAACATTAGTAATTTCACCAATACGATTATCTCTTGTCATTACTTCATACTCAATAAGATTCTCTTTTGTATATGGTTTTGACTGAGCGGTTACTTTGTCTTCAATATCAAGTATGATATGCTTGTCTATCTTTGAATCAATAATGATAGGATCGTTGCTTAAATAAAAAATGTCCCCATCAAAATCCGCGCCGCCTTGCTGTGGAGCTGATACATCATACATATTAAACATTACTACATCTTGGTCTTTAAAATAATCAAACCATTTTGTAAGAATGTCATTTCGTACAATCTTAATCTTATTTACCTCTGACGGATCAACAAGCGGAGAACGGAATGAACAACAATATCCTGGTTCAAAATTTGCTGTATATAATTCTCTTTCTCTAAGACAGCCAACTGGTTCTTCACCAACAGCATACTGAAGATAACCAATCATATCACCAACACCTGTATGATAAAAACCTGAACAATAAATTTTACCAACCTTTGCTTCATCAATAGATTTTTTAAGTTTTCTATAAATAAATTGCTTAACGGCAGGATCTTTCAGCATAACATCATTTACCAATGCAGCTTCAAGATATTTACTTTCTGGCTCATAATCTTCTGTGTCGGTAATTCCCATAAATTTATATGTATAAAATTTATCACCTTTAATGATTTTTTCATACATATTAGTGGTGTATTTTGCAAGCTTAATGATTTTTCCATCATTCTTAGAATCTAATATGTCATAATCTTTCTTTGTCTTATCTGTATAACATTTGACATATTTATCATTCCAAAGATCCAGACATTGTAAATACTGAAAATTCATTCGTGTATATTTATTTAAATGCTTAATATGATGGCTGTATTTACTGATTCCAAGTTTGAATTCATACTTTCTGACAGTATTCATATATTCAATCCATGCGTTTTCGCCATAAGTTGACTTAAAAATCTTGTGCCCTTTAAACATCGAAATATTCCAGATGCAATCTACATCATCAACATTATGAACGTGACCATAGATATCAGTGATAGTAGTATAGCCCCATTCTTTAAGAATTTGTTTAAATGGTACATACACAGAATATCCTTTAATAAATGGTAAACGCACCTGTGTTCCAATAACTTTGTAGTCTAATCCAAGTTGTTCACTTACAGTATTCATAAAGTTTTCTTCGTGACAGCCGCATCCGTCGAAAGGTGATAATCCAATATCTTTTAATCCTTCTTCAATTTCTCTGGTTTTATATTTCTTTTTCTTACCAGTATTTTCATCAACAAATTCTTTTTCTCTTTCAACTACGTATTTGATAAGCTGATTTTTTAAAGTTTTTTCATATTCACCGATAATTACAATATTAGGCATATAATCTTTGATAAGAGTACATGAACTGAATGGTAAACATCTCTGAGCTTCGTATTTAGAAATAACACACTCATCAATTTTAATATCCATCTGAGTAATCAAATACAACTCATCAAAAATTTCATCACATACAAATGCAGTTATTCCATCTTTACCTTGTGAAGCTGATTTGCCAAAACGAGAGTAGTGGATTCCATTATATGTGAATCCGTCATTTAGAATTCTTCTAAGAGATTCTTCCTGTTTTGGATTCTTCTTTGCAACAACCAACATAAGTTCACTTATATAAGACGATGGCTCGCCACGAAGTCTCTGAATCTGATCAAATAAAGGAGAGTCACCTTGCTTGATAAGATATTCTTTTTTGATTTCGGTTTCTCTATTAATCTGAATATTAAAATTCCCATCTATAAGTTCTCTTATTGGTATTTTCACTAGTGTATACTGTACTTTTTTTATAATAATTCACCACCTTAATCTAAGTTCTCCCAAAATTCATCTTCAGAATCATAACCACCATAATCTAAACTCTCTGCAAACTCGTGAGATGATTTTGTAGAAGCTTTGTAATAACATTGCTCCAATTCAGAACATTCTTCACATCTAAAATTGTTGTCAAATTCACATTCCGAAAGTTCATCTACAATCAATTCTTTCATTTCTTCAACATTGTCAAAATTATTATTCATATAAAATTACCTCCACTTATATATTCTCTAAATGAAATTTCTATTTACTTTACAAAGCTAAATAATTTGAATAATCTTTTCGTGTTTATTTTCTTCATTTCTATCTCTTCCTTCTGCATTCTTTCTACATTGCTTATCAAAAGCAAAATCTTTAAAAATTCGATCTGCAACAGAAGGTGCTTTGTCTTTTCGAGGGTAATCTGTGCAGAAATCATATTCTGTGATTAGTCCTCCATATGTATTCTGGTATTTATGGTTCTTTGATGTAATTGTTACGGTTCTGTTCATTTAATAGTTCTCCTTTACTGTTTAAAAAATTGTTCATTGCAATCAACTCCTTTGAGTGCTGCGTTTATAGTTTCTATATTTTATTATTCTCCAAAAGCTCTATCTGTTTTTTTATTTCCTTATCAGGACTATATTCTTTATCAATTCTTTGACCATGTTCATCATGAATAAAATGCCTATAATCAGCAAATACCTTTGGGGTAGTAGCGTATTTTTCTTTGCCATCCTTAATATATTTTTCTCTCTTCATAGGCTTACATTTTACAATTTTGAGTCCTTCTAAAATGTCAATTATGCGACTGACATATCTTTCAGAAAGTCCAATATCTTCTGAAATAGTTTTAAAATATCTATAACAACATAGTGGTTTGCCATCCATTCGATTCAAATTAACACGAATATAAGAGAGTACAAGTAGAATATAAGCTGACGATATTCTTGCAGTATCAATCTCTTTATCCTTCAATTCGTCTTTAAAATTTAATATTGTATCCAACTCATCAAAATAAATAATTCCAAACTTATCAGGTACATCGAATTTTTCTATATTAAGTTTTACTTGCTGATATTTGACCGAATTGGTCTTTTCTTTTAGACATTTCTCAAAATCTGGACACGATTCAAAGTATCCATAATGAGAGAGAAGTAATAGAACTTCATAATATTTCTGATTTATCTTTCCGTCTCTGTAGTTCGGTTTCAATTTAGACCAGTGGCAAAGTTCTGTTGTAGAAAATGCCACTGTGTCATCAAGTGAACGCCTTACACAAAGATATGAGAAGATTATCACACGCTTAGATGAGAGATTTTTATCATAAATGATTTCTCGTGGGATTTTTACATAGTTTGGCAAGACGTATCACCTCGCTATGCTACAAATAACTCACAAGCAATTCTAAGCAATACATCACCATCACCACATTGCTGAACTAAATATGAAATAACAGTAGGTCTTTTCTCATTAGGATGTTCCAACATATAAGTATCTGCATATTTTTTATGTTCATTCCAAAAATTTGGATGATTTTTTTTGTAAATATTATAAATTTTAGACCATTTAGATTTGTCAAAATTATTTCCAATACCGCAAATACTTTTAATTTCATCCTCGTAATTCTTAACTTTAAGTGTATCAATATTATCTTTTGATTTAGAAAATTGTTCTAATTTTCTTGTATATCTATTTGCAGACTCTCTTAAATCATTCAAATGCTTTTTAAAATATTCAATTGCATCTTTATCAAAAGTAATAACACGACCTTTAACATACATATACTGACTAATATCTGTACTAATATCTTTATAATTAGAAACAGCCTTATATGTATTGAGACGTTTATTGATACTTAATGTTAATAATCCTAATTCATAAAGATAATATTTTAAACTTGTTGGATTAAGATATTTTACATCTGTAAGCTGGTCGCAAATGTCAGCACATGTCATCATATCTGTTGTGTCTTTTATTTCTATTTCTTTTTTAGCATCTTCTTTAAGATTCATTATCACAATTCTTAAATCATTATATTCTTTTAGGAGATTATGATGTTCTTCTAATAAAGACTTTACAATATTATTCATCTCTAATTTATATTTACCAAATTCATTTCCAATAGAGATAATCTCTGATGTGTTGTTATCAGTATCAGTTCTTAATCCAGTTGTTTTCTGATTTAACTCCATAATTTCAGTGTCATAATTTCTTCCAAATTTCATATTTTTTCCTCCATTTCAATATCAATAATATTTTCATCATTTGTTTCTTCTCCTAAATAGGAGAGCATGGTTTCATACCAATCGTTCAACATATGCAAAGTTGAAATTAAATTTGTTCTCAGTATCTTATTCTCTTTTATAGCATAAATGTATTGTTGGTATTTAAGTGGTGCGAGTTGATTTTGAAGTAAATCCATAAGAGAGCTGTTTAGCTCAGTGATTTTTACAGCAGCATTGAAAGTATTGTAGTCACCATTAGGCTTAGTCCCCATATGTGCAAGTTTTTCTTTTACTTTCATATACTCTTCAGATTGAGATTTGTATTCAGCAGCTAAATCGTCAGAGATTTTCTTTTGAGATTCCAATATCTTATTCTCTTTTTCAAGTTGCTCTTTTTCGATTTTTAAAGTAGAGATGGTGAGTGAATCAGGTGAAGCATCTTTCAACTCTTTATTCTCTGCCTTTAACTCTTTTATTGTCTTTATATATTCTTTTGCTTCTTTTTTTGTTATTTTCTTGGTTATATCCAAAGAAGCTATGAGTTCACGTTGCTCATCAGATGATAAATTACGAATAATAGCAAGAGCTGTGTCTTTTGTAACAATTCCTGTATCAACAAGGTCTTCTAATTCTGGTATCATACTTGCCATACGCATGTAATTGTTCATAGTTTGTTTTGTAATTCCGTATGATTCAGCAAGTTCTGTTTGATTTGATGGGACATATTCATTTGAGCTTGTAAAAACTTTTGACATGCTATACTGATTAATACCTTTCTCAAACCCATACCAATCATTCAAAAATGAAAAGCATCTTCCTAATTTAACAGGATTTGTGTTTCCAAGAACTCTCTGACGTAGATTGGACTCGATAAGGTCTTTAATTTCTTGATTTTCATTTTCATATTCAATCATCTTATACGAAACTTCTTCGATGCCTAATACTTTACAGGCTCGTATTCGCTGATGACCTGATATGATTACTTTATTTTGAGTTATGGTAATTGCATTGGTTACATTAGATGTACTTATTGATTGCAATAATGAATCCCATGCATCACCTTCCATATCATCAAAGTAAAAATTATTTTGAGGATGTGGTTTTAATTCAGATATTTTAATTTTTCCTTCTGATAACATTTCTTTCCTTTCTTTTAAAATATAGTTTATAGTTACAATTTGTGAGATGAGAGTGTGGTAAGTGGTTTAATAATATATTCTCCATTTGAATTCAAAAAATATTAAAAGTTGCACTTGCATGAAATTGTTAAAAATTCATTTAGGTACATGCTGTATGTACCCAAAAGTGAAAATTTACTTCATTTGGGTACATCCCAGCTATCAATTTTGTGCAGTCTATATCTATATAGACTCATATTATCAAGAGAAGAATATTCCGTTTGTATTTCGCTAACGCTACATACAAACTCCATAAATTTTTGTTTGATTGTTATTGGTTGATTTAGGTATATGGTGTTTTGGATTGATACTTTCATTTGGGTACATGTATGATGTACCTATAGTTTTATTCTCCATCTGGGTTATTATTCTGTTCCAAATTAACATACTTCTCTTTGTAAATATCCTCTACAAAGAATACTGGTAGCTTATCATGATACATTTTATAAATTTCTTCACCTAATATACTTATCCAAAAATTACTACCTATTTGTCTTTGTTTCTGCAATGTTTCGATCTCTTCCTGATATTTACTATTTTTAATTATTCCTCCAATTTTTCCACAGATAGTACAGTAACTGCATAATGATGTATGAATACGTTCTTTTTTCTTCTTGAGTAAATGCATTACTTTTAAAATTCCATTTATATTGGATTAAACATTCTTCATAATGATGTTTGTGCTTTGATTTGCGGTTACTTTTTGAGATATTACTTTCTGTTGACTTGAGATATTTTGGTATTTCGTTTTCTTGTATCATATAGATTTTCTCTTTTCTGTTTTTGTATTGGATTAGTGGAAGATTGATATTTATATATTCTCTACTTGAGATGTGATTAGTAGTGAAAATATGTCTACCCCAAATTATTTCTTCCTAACGTCAGAAATACTGTCCCTATCAATGGACTATTTTTATGCTGTCTCATAAGATATTTGGGTGATATTCTAATTGATAGTTAGTAAATATGTATAGAATTGCAAATTGATATAGTTGTAGAATTGGTGATATTGTACAAATGTATAGTTCAATTCTCTTTTATTTGACGTTGTAAAATGCCCATAAAAATGATTTTTATTGTGTTGGTGGAGAGCTGCTAGGGTAAGAATTAAAATGGCTTATTTGGGCTAATATGAGCGTCAGAGAGTGTAGTGGTATATTTTTGTATAAAAATAAGACAGACTGAGTAATCAATCTGTCTTAAATAATTAATTTTTATTTAGAATATAACCAACTAGACTCTGGTTTAGCTATGAGACGAGCATTATTATATGCCATATCAAGTGTTAAGCATGTATATCCTTGATAACAATTATCTAATTTTGTAACTGCAAGAGCTAAATCAGGTTTTCCTTCGTCTGTGTCTAAACATAAAGGAAGTAATAATTGGATTTTATCTTCATAACATTGTGGAATTGCTAATTTATAATTTGCTGAAACTCTACGTTTCATTAATTCAACTGCGCCTGTTAAGATACACATTTTATTTTCTTTTTCTAAAAATCCTTTTGGTAATCTTTCTTTATTCTTTTCATCTTCCAAAATATGCTTGAAATGTATGTCTATTGGATAATGCCAATCAAACAATAGAAGAGAAGGATCTTCAAAATAATTGGCTTTTTGTGGACGTTCAGATATTCCATGTTGATTTAATTCATGCCCAGTAAGAAATGATACATTATACTCCTGATCAGAATATGCATATATTGATTCATAATATTTGGTAAAAAGTCCTGTATTAAATAAAGCATAATTATCTTTTCTTATAATTTGTCTTTCTGTTCTAAGACGTTTATAGGTATGAACTAGATAATTAGTTAATATACCATTATTAGGATAAGTCGGATTTGACCAAATTTCTTTATCTGCTTTTTTAGATAAAAGTTCAGTATATTCATTCCAGTTTACATTAAAATGTACCATATGCTCAGCCCCTTTTGTATTCTTAAACGCTTCTGTAAGTATATCATATTTCTGAGATTCTGGAAATGGAAAAGTAGCAATGTCATCTGGCTTATATAATTCAAATGGATATGATTCATACTTTGGCAATTCTTGAGGTATATATTCTCCTTGTAAATTATTACAAGCTGTCTGATATGCTTCTTGTGGGGTGTTGGCATATACAAGATAGATATAATCATAAGGTTCATAATAATATGCTGCTGTTGTTGGTATTAAATATGTATTCATTTGTGAGTTCTCCTTTAAGTTGAATAATTATTTTTTTGTATTGGTTATATAGTTATTCTCTTATTGGAGTGGTTTTGTGTGCAGTTTTTGCGTACCCCCCCCCATGTTAATAATAAATGTGACGATAGAAGGTTAAAATTTTAAAGGTGTGAAGTAGTAAATTTTTGATGCAAAAAGTGATATCGAATTTTGCCTTATATAATAGGTAGTTTTTAATTTTTAGATGGATTTTTAGAAATATGAATTTTTGAAAAATAGGGTTTGACAGGGCTAAAAGTGTTGATTTTAGTAGGTTTTGACGATATGGGGTACGATAAGTGGTTTAGGTTGGGAAAATTGGGATTTTGCTTGATTTTAGTTGGATTTTGAGATTTTGGATAGGGTTAGATTTTTGAGTTGGTGTGTAGATGAATCAGCTATGTATAATCTGATAAAATACAACTATCTTTTTAGTTTTTACCATCCCCGAACACATGTTTTGTCACGGTTTTTCTACATTTTTCCGTGGGATTGATAACAGAACAAATGTTCGATAAAATCAGATCTGGACTATTGAGCAGAATATATTCGAACATATGTTTAGATTATAATTTTATCGTATTTTTTAAAATTTATTATTGACAACTACAAGAAATTATAGTATACTTCATATTGTCAACAAGGATATGAGAAATCAAACTAAAAAAGATTTTTTAAAAACTCCAATTTCCTGTTGACAACTACAAGAAATTGTAGTAATATAAAATCAACCTAAAGAACACGGACACAACAAAGTGTTAAACTTCTTTGTAAGCAATCCAAAGTTTAAGGTTATGTAACTTATTAACTAACATAGAAAGTGAGTGTTGCAATCTGAAAAATGTATAATCCAAAAGGGTACTATGTACCTAGTGGATACATGGGTTATGTATCAGAAGAAAAGAGTTATATACTCTTTTCAACTGAACAAGAATATCTTGATTACATAACCGACTAACTCACAAATGAATTGTATAGATAGTCCCTCAACAAGTCTATTCTATCACAATTCGTGAGTTAATTCCACACCAAAAATATAAACAGTTCTATTCATGTATAGGTACTGTTTGCAATTCCTAGAGTTGTAAGCAAAAGACTAGAAGTGCGTAGGGTTGCTAGTGGTTTTAATATCCAACGTTTCCACTATACAAAGCAGTCCCAAAAGGACGAATATAAAATGGTTATATGGTTTTCCTAGAAAAAACCTAGTCTGTCAGCTTATTACTTTGCGGACGAACTTACAATATTTTGTAAGAATAGGGTAGTTCCCTTTAGTGGTATAGGGTTCACGTTCTTAGATTATTTTCTAGGAGTGGTCAACGATAGAACAAGCAACCGACACATAAATAAATAACTTACGCTAACAAATAAAAGCGTACTCTTACAAGGTTCAATTAAAAACTTACTTGTAAGAAGAAATACATAAGAGACAGACACAAATACAAAGTGGCAGATAGTAGGGTAATACCTACTATTCTTGATGTTGGGTAATTCCAACTCACATGACCGTTGTACCTCTGTATTCTGTATATTAAAGTTATACATAGTTAGAAGAGCAGATCAGTACTACCAGTCTGCTCTTTTATAGTGTGCATAACACTATTACAACAAATACAATAAATCATATTATAGCACCGATTGCATTAAGTCGGAGAAAGAGGTACTTTATGAAAACATTATCAATCAATTTCTATGCAAAAAACATTACAGAAGAGTCTAAGTCTGAACTTATGACAGCAGTACAGCACGAGTCTTGTAACATGAATATTCAGTTGCTTGATGATACAATCGCTAAACTTGAGAAGAAGATTGCTAATGAGAATAGCAACTATTCCGATGAAGAAGTACAAGCTTTCCAGGTACAGTTGGACTCTGCAAATGAATCACGGACTAAGTTTGTTGAGACACAGACTGACACATTAGAAGTATACAATAAAGTTATTTCTACTATGTCACAGAAAAATGCTGATCACTTTGGCAACTCTGCTGATGTTGTAAAAACTGTACTTCGTGTACTTGGTTCATGGGATAACTCTAAGCTTGTAAAGTATGCAATTATTCCTGCTTTTGAATCACCTGAACTTTATGAAGCTTTACAGGCAATTCATATTAACTCCAAAGCAGGGGATGACGGAAATCTTGTAATGAGCAAAGAGGTAAAAGAAGCCTATAAAAAGGCAAGCGCAGAACTTGAAACAATCATCAAGAAAACTTTCTCTCTGCCTTTTGAAACTCCGTACACGGACAAGACAAGAGTGAAACTGACCGCAGAAGATAAGAAACTTTTAAACGATTGCTACATTAAGGGATTTTCTAACAAGTTTGATGTAGACGATGAAAAGGGAACTGTATCATTTAAAAAGCGTCAGATTAACACGCTTGTAAAGGCAAAAAAGAACCGCAAAACAGGTGAAATCACCTATGATTATAGTGGACTTGCAAGCACTATTAGCAACATTGTAATTAAACACTACTTCGCATAACGCAAAATAAAATGTATAGTACGAAAGGCAGAATTTTGGTTCTGCCTTTTAATAGTGTACATTTTAATAAAAGGAGAGTGAATGCAAAATGAAAATGCAAATTAGACGAACACTTGGAAATGAACTTTACCACGGAAAACAATTCCCGATCAATACAATCATTTTGCGTAGTGAAAACGGAGTAGAGATTTTCTGCTCTGATTTTAGAATGAGAAAAGGCAAAATTACTGTGCTTATTCATATTCCAGGTAGAAAGAAATTTCTCAAAACTGAAATGTGTAATGAATATACAAAAACAATGTATGACTATACACAGCAATTCAAAGACGATTCAAAACGCTTGAATTATAAACAAATGATGTCACATGATCGTAAACGGAAATGCGGATCTGGTGGAGTGCGTTTAGGTAAATTCTGTGGTCAAATCACAGACTATGAGTGTACAAAAAATCCTTTGCATGATTTTAGGAGATGTTATAATTGACTTATTAAAGATAACTATGATAAAATGGAGGTGTATTCAATGGAGGTAAAGTAACTATGATTATTTATAATAAATTTGATTCATTATTGAAAGAAAAAGGAATAGGCAAAACGGAATTACAAAAAAAATTAGAAATTTCACCATCTACAATGGCTAATTTTGGGAAAAATAAATATGTCGCTTTAGCTGTTATAGATAAAATATGCGGTGAATTACATTGTCAACCAGGAGATATTATGGAATGGGTTGAAGATGCTGACAAGGCAGAGCTTGCCTCAATCGAAGCTCAAATAGCAGAACTTGAAGCAAAGAAAAAGCAACTACAACAAAAATAGGAGGATACAACTATGTCAAATAATATAGAGGAAATGCGTCAAAGCATGGCACAAGCAGGAGTATATTCAAAAGCAGATATAGATAAAATCTGCGAACTCGAAAAGCAGTACAGAGAGGAATGCAAAGAGATAGCTGAACAGTGTGAAGCTGAAGGCTATCCAGCAAACGGAAGTAACTATGAACTCCGTTGTGAGAATGCAAGAGCTTATTACGATGAGCAGATTGCATATATAGACGCAAAATATGATGAAGAGTAAAGCGCCAAAAATAATACACCCAACACCAAACAAAGCACCCAATTTTCGGGTGCTATTTTTATACCCAAAAAACAAAAAATAAGGAGGAATTATTATGTATCAGTATACAAACAAAAACGGAGAAACTTTTGGGATCACACATACGGAGAGTAGCACAATGGCTTACATCAATGGTTCATATGTCGCACAGGCAGAAACAGACAGAGAGCTTGAGGAAGTTCTTGACCATTTCTCACACACAGATATCAAGAAAACGCTTGATTATACAGGAATTACGAGAGAAGAAAAGACTGCCGATTAAGACAGTCTATCTTCCAAATACTTTCTTTAATTCAGAACGAAAAGCAGTATTATCAAAAACATCTACATCGTTTTCAATAATACCTAAATCTTGCAATACTTTACAAGTAGTACGAATAGAAGCAAAGCGATCAAAGTCACTGATAGTACGCAAAAGTTTTATAACTTCTGCAACTGTAATTGTGTCGTTCATATCTTTTTTGATTGCACCATGAAATGCAAACTCAAAATTAATATCTTCACATTTACAAGCTTCTTCAGAAGCTAAAGCTAATTTTGAAATCAATTCGCTTGTTTTAATTTTATCCATAATAAAAGCCTCCTTTGTAAAATAATTATACAAGGGAGCACGTAATAAATCAAGGAGGAAATCGAACCATGAAAAACAAAATATTATATTTCGTCACAACCACAGTACTCATTACAGCAGCCTTTTTCATAGGCAAATCCACAGTACCAAAGCAGATTATAACTAAAACACCTATCAATTCTATTCAGTTAGAAAAGGCAATTCCATTGTCGGATGTAGCATGTTGGTATGTAAAAGACGGATATATCACGGTTGAATTGAAAGATGTAACACGTCAACTTGACGACAAGGCAAATGCAAGTTATACGGATGTTTTGAAAGATATTCCGAACGAAACAATGACTTACAGAAATAACATGATTGATATATCAAAGGTAACTGATTTTACAGCAACGGAAAGTAAATTACAGATATACCTTGAAGATGGATCAGGATATTACTGGGAAAGATAATAAAAGAAGGGAGTGATAAATATGTCAGAAAAAGCAAAAGCAATCCACAACGCCTATTGTGATTATGAAGTCGCAAAGGCAAAATCACCGTCACGGATCTATTCGGTACGATCCGAGGTTAAACGGAAACCAAATGGAATCAAAACTCATACCATGAGTAAGGCGATGTTAGCAAGGCAGTTGGCTTTGCTTTATTAATGTGGTAGAATAAAAAGAAAAACGGAGGAAAGCAAGAATATGAAAACAATAACTTATACAGAAGCTCCGAATGGCGCACGGTATCTTGCATCAGAAGGTAAACAGATGGACGTTTTAGAAGAAATCACAAAGGCAGAATTTAAACAGAAATTTCCTGAAATTTCTACATATGGATTAGATCACAATTCGCCTGTGTTCCTCGAAAATGGTGTAATTCTCATTGACACAGAATGGAATGGAGAATGTTATCTTTCAGACGGAAAAGAATACAGACCGCTTTACAATGAAATCGAAGAGGATGATACGGAAATCATCGGATACTATGAAATTTAAAAGGCTGCCATTTCTGACAGCCACCGCACTTAGAATCATACCAAGCGAAAACTAGGTGCATATTTATAATAACACATTAAATCATTAAAGACAACTTACAATTTTTGTAGGCTGTCTTTTTTTATTGCACAGAAGGGAGAATATAAATGCAAAACTTAAAAGATGGTTGGTATGCAAAAAAAGAATACTGTGACGAAAACGGTAATTGGCATACCGAAGAGACAGATTATATGTCGAAGGCAGATGCGAAAAGAATCTGTGATGCATGGAACAATACACACGACGTAATCGAAGGTGATTGTTCTTTGTGCTACAGCAATGATTTTGATTTAGAGGATGGAGGTATAAGCAAATGATTATAGTAGCATCAAACGGTTACGAAGTAATCGACAACAGACCAGAAGCAGAAAACGCAGATTCACTTGCAAAACATTTTGAAAATCGGTATGCAAGGGAACAGAAATGCAAACTTGCAAAACAGTTACATAAAAACAAGCATCCATTCGCACAGAAATTATTATCTGCTTGCGGATTATTATAGAAGGGAGAATATAATCATGAATGAATTATCACGAAATCAGATGTTAAAGCCAAATTACTATGCATTGCTTTTAGCAGTAGCGAAAAATGTATCAGCAAAAGATGCACTTATTGAAATGGGAATTAGCCCAGATAACGCAAACAAGGAGGTTGTTATAAATGATTAAAGGGAAAGGATACGTAGTTCCAGATGGATATATGGGATATGCAAACGGTAGATATCAGCTTTTTGAAACAGAAAAAGCATACTATGAATATCTTCTTGTAGAGGTGGAATTATGAGTGAAGACCAGATAAGAGAAATTAAGAGAAATCTTTGTGCAAACTGCGGTGACAGATGTTGTTGTCACGGAATGGAAATATGTGCAGATGCGAACAAACATATTGCGAAGGGAAGTGGCGAAAATGTTAGAATACAGTGACTTTTACGACATTGCAACATACGGAAATAATCATTGGAGAGGCAAATTTACCCCAAAAGAAGTTGCCTGTTATGCTTATGATTATTGGTGCGAATTTCAGCATTCAAAAGCAAATGGTGTAATGACAAATACAATATTAGTTATAATTGAAAATTTAAGAGAAGATGATACAAAAGAAGCAAATGAATGGATTGAAAAAATAAGAAGGGAGATTATCTCATGAATGAAAAAATAAAATACCCATGCAGGAATTGTGTATATTATAATGCATGTGGAGATTCTGATAGGGCAGAACCTTGTAAAGGTAGAGTAGTAAAAACTGAAACTAAGAAAGATAAAGCGACCGCAAAATAATGTGGTCGCTATTTTTATATAAAAATTAGAGTAAAAAGAAAGGTTAAAAAGGTAAAAAATTATGTGTTATTCAAGAAAAGTAGAGCCATCAGTAATTGAAAGAGAAATGCAGGAATCACGGAATAAGGAAGAGTTTACAGGTAAGGTTGAAGCAATCACAATCAAGCAGATTGTTGAAAACGCAAAAGTAAACTCACGATTTGGCGACAAGATACTTGTCAATATTAATCCTTTGCATGTACATATTCCATCATGGCAAAGAATGTGTGATGTAGTTGCAGCAACGGAAATTGGAATAAAATACAACAAGTATAAATGGGAAGTACCGAAACTGTTATATCTTAATGAAAAACTCTGGTGTGTAGATGGTATGCATCGTATTTATGGAGCTTTCAAAGGCAAAATCGAAGCAGTTATTTGTGAGATTATTGAATGTTCAGAGAAAGATGCAATTAGTTTGTTCCTTTGTCAGACAGATGATAGACGCAAAATGTCACAGGTTGATTATTACAGAGCTGCCGTTGCAATCGGAGATACAAATTATATTAATTTAAAAGAAATTTGTAATAATCATAATGTAGCTGTAAAGGGAGATCCAATTGAAAACCAGGTAGGTATCTTTACACCAATTAAGGACGGTATCAAGTCAATTCGTAAGAATGGAACGGAATTGCTTGATAAAATTATCACTCTCATTACTGATTTACAGTGGAACGGATATGCAGATACATATAATGGGAAAGCATATACTGCAAAGTATATCAGAGTGATGCATTCACTATATGCGTATTATGAAGGCAGAACAGAACAAATGGAGAATATCTTAAAAGAGAAATGCATGGGTACAGAGTTTTTTGTAGAAAATATTATGAACTTGGAACAGTGTGCAGTATTTGATTATCTGTCTGAAATTATTAGATATGAAATGGAGTCACCATTTACGGAGAAAAAGCGCAAGTCAACAAAGAAATCTACAAAAGCGAAAGTGATGTAGAGAATAAAAAAGCAAATCAAATACATACAACATATAAATACGAAGCTGGGATAACGGCTATACGATCACAATATAATAAGGAAAGGATTGGTGAATATGTCATATAGAAAAACAAAGCAACTCCGTGAATTTGAACCCATTTTGTATAGAAATGGATACAGATTTGCACGGTGCAAGGGAAGTCATTTTATTTATATGAACAGAACAACGCATAAAATTATCACTGTAAATAAGGACTTAAATAAGATAGTTCGAGAGCGATTAATAAAAGAGAATAATTTAGTGGAGGTAAATACGAAATGAAATGGATAGAGATTTTACGGAAAGACAAATATGCATTGTTGCAAAGTAAAAGTGATACACAGTATGCAGTTGTTAGTGGTTACGATCCAACACAACCAGAAGATCAGCAGTGGTCAAGTGGAATATATTTTACTTATTGGAATGATGCAAAGAGAAAAGCAGATTGCTTGCAAAACGCTTTAGACTGTTTCAGAAGTAGAACAGAAGAACACTATGTAACAAAAGGTCAGAAATATCTTGAAATTTACAGGGAAGATTATAACGAAGGTACATTCAACGAAATTGTTACATCGCTTGGAGTTGATAATGACAGAGTTGGAGACGCACTTGGTTGCTATTGTATTGTAGATGAAGAGAGCTTGAAAAAGGCAGAGTAAATGGATATTTCTTTTGGAAAGGTAGAGTGGTATTATGCAGCATTTAAAAACGGAAAAGTGTATTATATGTGGAAGTACGGCAAAAATGTGGCATGGTTATGTGATTGCAAAAGACAAAATGGCTTTAGGTAATTATATAGATAAGAAAGTGATTGCTGGATTTTGTGATAAACATAGTGAAATATTGTGTAGCGAACAAGGTGGCAATTGCGGTTACTATAATTCTGAGTTGATGGGAAAATGTATTCCTTTATTCAACTCGTGAAATGCGTGTTTCATTTGAAAAACGGAGGTAACGGATATGAGAAAAATTACTGTAACAGAAGACAATTTTGAAAAAGTCTTAGAAAAATTACGGAAAATGTGCGATAAATACAAAATGCTTGAGTTCTACAGAGCTTTATCGGAAGATCTTACAGAAGTAAAATGTAAGACTAATCCAATGGGATTTCGAAGTGAGCTTGATAAAGAATGGAGAGATAAGAATGGAGAATATAAGTACAAGGTAAAAAAGAAATTCTTTATGTATAGTAAGTATGTCTGTGTTACAAAACATCATTTTAGAAGAGATTATGAAACTGATAAGGAATCATATAATGCAAAATATATGTATCCTAAAATGAAGAGTTTAATTCACCTTGATTTATCAGCTTCGTGTGCTTTAGTAATTAGTGAAGGAGATAAGGTGCAGTTTCTTCCTTTTGGTGGTTTCATTATATGGACAGATGATGATTATACGAGATTTGATAATCCACTTACGATATATAAGCACATTTATATTCCAGATTTTATAAAAGGTAAGATTAAAAATCTTGAACAGGAAAAGGAAACAAGGGAAAAGGAATGGGAAGAAGATGCTGCATGGTGGCATGAACAATATGAAAAAGATATGGAACGTGAAATGAACGAATATATGTAGGAATGGAAGTAGTATTTGAAATTCGCATTTCTTTAGAAGATTGGAGGATCTATTATGACATTTAAAGAATGGTTGAAAAATGCATCAAATAATAGAAGTAATGATTTTAGAAACCTTCTTCCAGAATTAAAATTGATGGATGGAACAGAACTATCTGTACAAGCATCGGAGTTCCATATGTGTGAACCAAAAGCGAAATTAGAAGATGGAGATTATTATTGTGTTGAAGTATATACACATGGGATTGAAGTGAAAGAATTGAAAGAAACATGTTATGAAGTATCGCCATACATTTATGGATATGTACCAGTAGAATTTATGGAAACATTATGTTTATTACATGGTGGTATTAGTAATGAAACTAAGATTTCTTTGGAAGGAGTGAAGCGAAATGACAAGTGTTGAAAAGTCAAAAGAGGACGCACGGAACTTAAATGAACTTACGGATCACTTGATTAAATTACTTGAATCAGATGACAAGCGGTTCTCATTTGAATTTTGTGCAAGCGGCACAATGGAGATTTACGATAAAGAAAAGGAAATCGGGTATGCAGTTCATATTGCACCGATTGAATATGACGAGAACGGAAATGCAATAAATTTATAGTAAACGCAAAGGCAGTTAGGAGAATAAATACCTAGCTGCCTATTTTATTACAAGGAGGAAATGAATTATGAGAATTGTAATCAGAAACATTACAAAAGATACAATGGTTGATTTTAATAATGACCATGTAATTACATTGCCGATGGATGAAGAAAAATTACGGAATATGTTAGGCAATGACGAATGGATTATTATTGATACACCTGTCGGAGATGAATTTACAAACATTGAAAAGTTAAATGCTTTATTAAGTGAAACTGATGAAGATAATTTGCAGATTTTAACAAAGGCATTTTTACTCAATGAGATAATAGAAAGTGGTGTTGACAATTTTTCAATCGTAGATTTTGATGCAGAAACTTCACAATATAACGAAGGCAATGGAGTTATAGCCGATGAAGAATGGTATGGAAGAGTACTTTATGATTTAGGATATATGAATTTTCCATTCACATATACAGAAGATATGGAAGATTATGTAAAGTGGGAACAGCTTTGGTATACGGCAAATTCTGAAGGTTGGTGTGATGTGAGATATAACGGAAATACATATCTTGTGAAAAGGTGGTGTTCATAATGTTAAATATCAAATGGGATAACGGAGTTACAGGATATTTAAGCGAAAGCGAAAAAGAACTGTGTGAAAAGATTGATAGAGAAATCAGTGCAATCAATGCAATAAGCAAAACGGAAATATCTGTTGCAATTAGTATTGAATGTGGAAATCAGTTTCATATAAAGAAAAATAATACTGGTTCTCTACTTGGCTATATGAATGCAGATCAATGTTTTTGTGCATTGGAAGGAATATTGGTCAGTTTATTATATATGGAAAAGGTTGGTGATTAATATGAAAGAGAAAGCTACACGGAAATTTTTAAAAGAAAATTATCACATTATTAACATTGGTAATCAGCCAATGCAAACATTATTTACTTTTGAAGATGCAAGTTATTATTGCACAAGAGTAGAAGGATGGGCTTGTGATGGTTATGTCTTTGGTGATTATGTTATTGTAACTGGATATGACTGTCCAGGAAAATTAATTCCATACGAAATTACTCAGAAATATGAAAAGAAAGCAAAAGAGATTTATGAGAAATATAGATATGGAAATTCAAAATACTGGACACAAAAGAGAGTTACTAATACATATAGGAAGATGATTGAAAAATTTATTGAGGAGGTAACGCTATGAATGAATGTAAATTATATACAGCTCATTTAGCTGGTACTTCATATGACGGAAACAAAAAATATGAAATGGTGATTATTACAAAATGGAAAGATACAACAGAGGATTCACCAGAAGAAGGACACAAGGTATATTATTTCACACCTGATAACAAGTATTTAAGCGAATGTATTAAGGATGAAGATTGGTGTAAAAGGATTTATGAAGCGTATCCAGAATATAAGAAATTTAAAATTGAAAGGAAGGTTGAGTGTTATGTTGAATAAGGAAACACCTAAAAATACAATGATTAGAGATGAAAACGGAAACATCCGTGAAGGAGTTAAATGGTATCTTGAGCTAAATGATATTCTTGTACGATTCTTTGGTAACGAATGTGGGTATTCAAGAGGATTTCAAAGAGTTGTAGTTGGGGATAGAGGTTATCTTGGTGATGTATTTGAATTAGATATGGATAAGCAGCCAACACAAGAATTTCTTGACTTTATCAAAAATTATCATTCAGATAAGATAAAGAGAATTGTATATAGAAAAGAGGTTGAAATGTACGGAAAAGTAATGTACAGAAATGCAGTTATTACACTATTATAAGGGAGTGATACTATGACACAGGAACAGATATTTAACGAGAAAATAAATCATTTTTTAAAACATACTAAATTCCAGTGGCTAAGAGAATACGCAGATGAAGCTTTGAAATGGAATACTATGTGTGGGTTTTATCAAATTAAAGCAGAGGATTTCATTGAAAGAATTGTTGCAGCTCCATTGGAGTATATAGAAGATTGGTTAAATGGAAACAATCAATTGGAATGGAGTGGAATTAAAAAGTGAAGAAATTGTAATTTACTTAGAAAGAGTGTGATTGAAATGGAATTTAAATTGACAAGTGAAAATATGGAGTTGCTAATTGAATCTATTGTAGATGCAGTTGAAAATACAGAAGATAGAGATATGCAATTTGAAATGGTAAAGACAATTCTTGAAGATAATGGAATTATAGAAATTGGAAACTAAGAAAGGTAAAAGGAGGAAAAATAATATGAATGGATATGAATTTAAAAGAGAAATCGAAAGAATTTTTAAGGTGGCACGAAGCATGTATCCCAATGTAACGGATGATATGTTGGATACAAACGGAGCTATCTATTATATGAATGGAAACGATAGTACACCGTTTGATTGGAATTGTAATAACAGGTTGTGCGAGTTTTTCATTTTTCATAAAAATGGGATGGGTTTTATAAAGGCATTTGTAAATAGTGATAACACAATTGATGTGTACATCTATGAAACAGACGATGCTATGCAACCGACTTATAAATTTACAGAGGAAATGGAAAACTTAAAAGCAAGTGATTTTGCAAAGGTAATGAATTACATTGCAGATGATAATAAGTTATGGGATAAGCCGATTGATGAACTTGATTGGGATGTTGATGTAATGGAATGTGACGAGATTGACTAATACAGAGAATAATAAGGCAGACGCAAACAAATGTGTCTGTCTTATTTATTAGAAAGGAGAATGTGAAATGCAGTTGATTAAATTTATAACAAGAGACACCAAAGACAAAAACAAAATTCTTGTATGGTGTATGACAAACAGACTAATTACATTCAGAGATTTCATGCAGTATGTGTTGGACAATGTGAAAAATCCCAAAGATTTTATGATTATTGATACGGAAAAAGGATCTTGTTTATGACATGTATAAAGTTGCAACAGAAATGTATGGAATGAGAAAGAGAACTTTTGAAGAAAGAATGAATGGTGTGGCGACTGGTAAATGGAATAAATATTCTAACAGTAAAGTGAAAGGAATGTAAAGGAGAATGTGAAATGAATAAAAGTAATTTACGGATTAACTATCACATTGAAATTATCAATGATGCAAAAACATGGGATAAATTTGTAAAGGCAACGGAAAGTCTTAATGTTCCACATAGCGATGCACCTTGGGAGCTATACACAAATAGAGATTATGACAGCTTTGAAAAAGCATTAGAGTATTACATGGTTTGGTATGTAAGCGATGAATGCTTTGATATTAAAATGTGGGAACAGATTTTTATAGACAATGAAATGGTTTATGAAGAATATTGTGAACCGCATTGTTGTACTAAAAGCGAAATGAGAAGAATCATAGACAGAGATACTTATGACAGATTGCGTAATTATGATATGCAAACAAAAGAACTTGAAAAATCCAATGAGTTGATGAGTGGATTTATCAAGCGAATGGGAAAGCAGTTTGAAGAAATGTTTAACAAATATGTAAAGGAGATTGCAAATGAGTAATACAGAATATGTAAGACAGAGTGCAGATAAATATGGGTGGAAAAAATATTATTCCACATTGCGTCCTGTAAGTATGGGAACGCAGCCTAAAGATGGATTTATGGATTTTGTAAATTATGATGACAGAACGGAAGTTGATGGAAAAATGGTGTGGGCTGAGTTGTATTACAACAGGGAGCTTACTGAAAAAGAAATGAGAGATTACGATTTAGTTAAATAGAAAGTGAGGTTGATTGGTATGAGAAATAACATAAAAGAGATTAGTAAAGCAGAATTTGTTAGAAGAATTACAAATGGTAAGTCATTATTTATTGGGATTAGCCCTGCTATGGATGATGGAGAAATTGGTGCTGTAAGACAGAGAAGGCTCGAAAGGCATAAATCACATGCAAGAACATGTGTGGCAAAATCAAATAATCATTTAGTATTTGA
>OJAC01000357.1_pt1 | contig 41202 bp, 44 predicted proteins | sample 1588701 | NCBI WGS metagenome assembly OJAC01 (sample SAMN03283256) | human gut metagenome | biome: human-associated habitat; material: feces | host: Homo sapiens | place: USA | collected 2013 | reverse complement strand
ACTGGAAACTTCCGTCTTTGATTACTGTACGGGTTTTCTCAACACCATTGATCATGTATGAAATGTCCTGTGTTTCGTAAAATCCCTTTGGTACAAGAAATGTCAGAAGTGCTGCTACAACAACTACTAAAAAGATAATGATGTAGGTGTCAGGCACTTGAAATCCCTTGTTAAAAGACTTTAACCCTTTTCCTTCTTTTTTGCTCATTTTTGAGTCTCCTCCCACATTTTTTGATATACCACATTAGTTTACCACAGAATGTTTGAAAAGTAACCAAAAATTTATATATTATATCAATTTTTTTGTCATTTTTTTATTTTTATACATTTTAACCGTAAATAAATCTGTGATAATGCAAAAAATTAACGCTTCTGCCATAAAAACAAAAGCGTTATGATATAAAATCAATTATTACGAGTATGAAATTACAAATGTCCAATCAGACTATGATTATGCTTTCCATAATCCATTAAGATTACAATAAGCATAAACTTTCACTTCGCTCTTTTCGAATACTTGTGCTATCTCAACATTCAACAGCTACTTTTATAACACCATCTCTCTTATTCTCAAAGAGATCATAAGCCTCTTCGATCTTACTGAGAGGATAGGTATGCGTGATAAGTGGTTCAGTATTGATCTTTCCTTCAGCAATCAGTTTTAATGTTTCTTCACAGTCGCATCCATCCACTCCACCGGTTTTGAAGATAAGATTCTTGCCGTACATATCAGGAAGAGGTAAGCTTTGTGCTTTATCATAAAGTGCAACAACTGTCACAATCGCATTCGGTCTTGCGCATTCCCAGGCTAAACGAAATGTAGACTCTGCACCTGCAACTTCCAGGACAACATCTGCACCACCGTGGTCACTTGTATTCTTAACAAAAGTCTCACATTCTTCCGGAGAAATAGTAAGTACATCTGGGTAATGTTCATTGATAAAATGTATACGTTCCTCATCTTTTTCACACATAATAATGTGTTTCGGATGCTTTAGCATAACACAAAGTAATGTACAGATACCAGTCGGTCCTGCACCGATGATCAATACTGTATCATCTTCTGTGATTTCAGAGATACGAGTTGCCCAGTAACCGGTAGCCAGAACATCTCCAACGAATAATGCCTGTCGATCGGTAACTTCATCCGGAATCTTGTTTAATCCCTGATCCGCGAACGGTACACGCACATACTCAGCCTGACCGCCATCGATACGACATCCAAGAGCCCATCCGCCATTCTGATCCGTACAGTTATTGACATACCCTTTTTTACAGAAATAACATTCACCACAAAATGTCTCAACATTTACAGTTACTCTGTCTCCAGTCTTCACATGAGTTACAGCTTCGCCAACTTCTTCAACAATTCCAACCATCTCATGACCAACTGTAATTCCCGGAACTGCACGAGGAACACTTCCATGCTTAATATGTAAATCACTGGAACAGATACTGGCAAGTGTAACCTTTACAATCGCATCCCTTTCATGCATAATCACCGGTTTAGGTTTTTCTGTTAATTCAAATTTTCCTTTTGAAACATATGTATATGTCTGCATCGTTTTCCCCCATCATCTTCAAAATAATATAAAGTTGCTTATTCTTTTGGATTATCTCCATCACGATAAGGTACAGTAGCTGCCGGAACAACCGTTGAAGCCGGTTCGGTATGTATATCCTGATCATCAAAGAATATATGCGCTCCAAATGCTGCAAGCACTTCCGTCTTGCTGACACCGCCTAAGAAGAACGCTTCATTGATTGATACACCCCAGTTGCGGAGTGTTTTGACTGCGCGTTCATGCGCCGGAGCATTTCTAGAAGTAACCAGTGCGGTTCGGATTGGCTGAATATCCTTTTCTTTAAACAGCTGTTGTACATAAGACAGCTTTGTCAGGAAGTTAGCAAACGGACCTTTTGCCATCGGCGTGTTCGCATTCGCTTTCTCATGTTCTTCAAATGCCTGTATTCCGTTCTTCTGAAAAATCTTTTCAGATTCAGCAGAAAAGAGTACCGCATCTCCATCAAAAGCAATACGGATCTGATTAATCTTTTGCTTTGCATCCGCATGCGCATCACCTGTAAGAATACGTCCTGCGGCAATTCCATCATTAATAGCAGACTGTACGTCATCTGAATTCGCCGACAAAAATAAATCTGTCTTAAAAGCCTTTAGATAAGGGGCTATCTCTGCACCACTTGTCAAAGTCGCTCTTGTAATATCCAGGCCATAATACTGTATAGAATTAAAAATACGAAGACATGTGTTCGCATTATTCCGCGACATAATGATCACTTCCACCAGTCTTCCCAGTTCTGTGTTGTTCAATTCCAAGAATGCTTTGATCAATTGGAACGCAGCACCTTTCTGAAGAATCTCATTCTCATGTGCTACCTGGTAAGCCTCATATGCTTCAACGCCTTGTTCTTCGAATATTTTATTCTCCTGTTCAAGATTAAATAAAGCTCTCGAACTAATCCCTATTACAAGAGGTTTTGATAAATCATATGGCATATTTTATCGCCTCCGATCAAAAAAAGAATCACGTATCAATCACATCTTTCTTACATTATACGTTTCCATACTATGAGATACAAGTAAGAATATATAAGAAAAGATTATTTTTTGAATTCCACTGCGTGTTTTCTCTTCCACAGTGGAAATAAGTTACGCTGACATACGTAATTCTTTCGCTCATCTATCGCAATCGCATGAAAGAATGTCTTCCACAGATCCGTATACTCATCTTCGTACTCTTCTGTCTTTCTCAATGTCTGAAATTCTTCATCTGTCAGATATCGGAGATAGTTCTCACCATCTTTCGGATGAACACAAGCTGTTTTGCGATTATCATCTATGATCATCCACTGTTCTGAAGGCATGCGGTCTGCAAAATGTCTGCCAACCAACATAATAACATCACTTTTTGGCTCCAGATGGCTAACATAGACGTTAGTTGAATTCAATCGTTCAAATCGTGCGAACTCTCTGAAATGATGGCTTTCGTTAGACACTTTACGACGCAATTCTAATATCCGCATCACACGTGGATTCGCATATTGCTGTAGTACACTCTCTCCAATTTTGAATCCGACACGAAGGAAATTATAAATTGCCTGCAGTGCATCTTCCTCGACAGATAAAGTCACCAAATAGATATTCAGATATGCTTCATCCGAAATATCTCTCCGAATCGAGCGAATTACTTTTTCTGCTTTGGAAAGATCTTGGTCTACATGAATATATTCATCAAATATCGTTTGCTGAAATACGGGTTCTTTTTTTAATTGTATCTGGTCATGACCAATCAGTAAAGCTTCAGACCATGCATCATAGATACAGGTCATGATATCTTCCAGACGGTCTTTACAAGTAAATATCTTCATCAGCATACTCCAAAATCTGTCAATGTCATCTGGGTAAATGATTCATTCGCATGTTGTGTGTTCCATAGATCTTTCTTGTCTACACTTATTAGTTGTCGCGTAATATAAGATGCCTCAATAGGAGTATGGTACATCTGTTTTCCACCACACGTGATGAAATAATGTGCACGCTTTAATACTACTCCCATCTTCTTCAGGCTTGCATAATCAAGTCTGCCATAACGTCTTGCATAAGTGATACGACTTGCTGATTTCGGTCCGATTCCCGGAACACGAAGCAGTGTTGCATAACTCGCTTTCTCTACTTCTACTGGGAACTGCTCCAAATGGCGTAATGCCCAATCACACTTTGGATCAATCATTTCATTAAAATTCGGCTGTTCTGAAGATAATAGTTCTCTTGCCTGAAATCCATAGAACCGCAATAGCCAATCAGCCTGATACAGTCTGTGTTCACGTAAAAGCGGTGGTGGCGTTCCTATTTCCGGCAACACATTATCTTCGTTCAATGGAATGTATGCTGAATAGAAGACACGCTTCAGATCAAAGCCTTGATACAATGCCTGTGTCGTCTGCAATAATGTATAATCACTCTCACCGGTCGCACCAATGATCATCTGCGTGCTTTGTCCTGCCGGAGCAAAACTACGCTTCAATCGCGACATATCACGAGGTGCCAACTGGTTCGCATTCTCCCAGGTAAGTGCATGATCCAGTGACGTGTATTTTTTGTAAGATTCTAATCGATTCATCTGAGAATTCTGAGAAATGGCTTTATCCTTCTTCTGAACATTCAAGCACTCAGAAAAATGCTTTTTCGAAGCCTCCGAAAAAATACCTGCATTCAAAAACTTATTCCCGCCACTTCGCTCCATATAAGCTGACTTTCCGATTGCCATTCTGTGAGATGCAATCGTACTCTGCACCTTACCCATAGGATTCAGAATGTTCTGCATGGTCTTGTTTGGAGCCAATGTATGCAATCCTTCTTCCGTGGGCAATTCAAGGTTGACACTGATACGATCCGCAAGATATCCTGCTGCCGCAAGTAGCTCGTCCGAAGCTCCGGGAATCGTCTTAATATGAATATAACCGTTAAAATGGTATTTTGTTCGAAGCAGCAATAATGTCTCGCACATCTTCTCCATCGTATACGTCGGATTCCTTAAGATTCCGGAACTCAAAAACAGACCCTCAATATAATTACGCTTATAAAACTCTACTGTTAAGTCACAGATTTCTTCCGGAGTAAAAGTAGCCCGCTTTACATCATTGCTTCTGCGATTGATACAATACTTGCAATCATAAGCACAATGGTTCGTCATCAAAATCTTAAGCAGAGAAATACATCTTCCGTCTGCTGCAAAGCTATGACAAATGCCACATGCCTCTGCATTGCCGAGCTCTCCTTTCTTTCCCCGCCGGCTGGATCCACTTGAAGTACATGCAACGTCATATTTTGCTGCGTCAGCAAGAATCTGTAGCTTTTCCTGTGTTGTACAATTACTATTTCTAATTTCTGTATTCATATTTCCATTATACAAACAGTTGTTCGGTAATGCAAGCATTATTTCGAACAGGTGTTCTTTTATAACTGCTCAATGTGTTTTGAGCATTCTTAAAGTACCTGAAAAATCAAGATTTTTTCTCTATTATCCTCACCCGGAAACAGATCTGAAGTATTAATCTCATCATAAAAAATCAACTGTTCCTGAGTCATTAAAATACTGATATATTCTTCTGAAGGATAATAGAAAAATAATAATATATCTCTCGGATTTTCATAATAAGATTCGTAAATCCTCGCTAAAACTGACTGTAATATCTCTACAGAAAAAGGATTAAAAAAGTAACAGCGATCCACTTCCGACGGAACTTCATAATTTTCTGCACTGCATAATACAAACTCCGTGCGTGATGCGGAAACGGATACTTCTTTATTATCTGCTGCTCCTTTATAAATCCGTTCATCATACTCTACGCCTATTGTCTTGCATCTTGTTTGATACGTAAGATAAAAACATACCCTCCCTTTTCCGGTTCCATAGTCAATTAGAGTATTATTTTTCCTGATCAGTCCACTGTTTGCCAGGCGCTCCAATACCATATAAGACGTTGGTTCATAAGGATATCGATACTGATCTGAATGAGAGTCATCCCGCCCGGTTGTCTTTATCTTCAGCACTTTATCCCATTGTGTTTCATTTTGATTCATTTCTTTCGATCCTTCATTTTTATGTTTGAAATATCCCTCGGTATTTTCCCAAGTTCTGTTACCATGTACATAATCTGGCTTCCTTCTTCTTTCAGCCACTTAATTGACTTTTTATAATCTGGGAACACCTTCTCCACCTCCGACCAAAATGCTTTCGAATGATTCATCTGTTTTCTATGGCACAATTCATGAACCACAACATAATCCAACACCTCCGGAGGCGCAAGCATCAACAGACAGTTAAAATTCAAATTCCCTTTGCTGCTGCAACTTCCCCATCTTGTTTTCTGATTTCTGATGGTTATATTCCCGTATGTAACCCCCATTATATTTGCAAAATATTCAACTTTCTTTGGAATGACCTCAAGAGCCTTGTCCACAAGCAGCTTTATTTTCTCAGGAGTAAATTTATCTGTACTTTCAGATTCAAATCTTTTCTTTCGTGTCTTAATCTCTTCTATATGTTTGCTTATCCAGGCTTCCTTCTTCATGAGAATCTCTTCAATATCTTTCTCTGAAGCAAAATGCGGAACCCTTACAGTGATACTCAAATCAGAATTCACCTGAATAGCTACAGTCTTTCTGTTCGATCTAATTATTTTAACATCCATAAGTCTTTCCTGTACCTGAATTTGTTAAGTGATTGATAAATAGTAAACTCTTCCTTTATATAATGCCACCTACAATTCTATCCTTATTTTATCAATCAATGTCACATCTGCCGGAAGCCAGTCCACACTGTCCAATTGCTCTTTCGTAAGCCATTTTGCCGCTTCTGCTTCTTTCAATACCAGATGTCCGGTTATAACCTCTGCCCAGAAACAATCCATAGAAAGGTGAAAAGTTGGGTAATCATACTCTATAGTGTCAATCAACTCTCCCACCTTGATTTCCGTGTCCAGTTCTTCCATGATTTCTCTTTTTAATGCATCCTGCGGTGTTTCCCCTTCCTCTATTTTTCCGCCTGGAAATTCCCATCCATCTTTAAATTCACCATATCCACGCTGCGTTGCAAATATCTTATCCTTGTCACGAATAATAGCCGCGACTACTCTAATCGTTTTCATATTTTTCGTACCTCAAATCATTTATGCTGTTATATTTGACTGTAAATATCTTAATAAATCCTCTCTCACTGCATGCTGCATCTTCATCGTAACCTTCGTGATTGGCTGCATACGTCCTCGGTTGTCTTCCTTTTGTGCATTTCTGGCATCCACTATGTCAAACTGTCCCATATAATAGAAATTCGTCTCCGCATCTGATTTTTTCACAAGCAGATGTTTTCTTCCAGCCCCAATTACATCCTGCATATAAGAACTATCCAGACCTTTCCCGATCTGGGAATCCCATTTAAAAATCTGATTATCTTCAAATGCATCCGCGTAATCCGGTTTTCCATCTACATAATTTTTTTCATTCTGACTCTCTTCCTTGTGATAGGTAATGAAAATGAAAACATCATCCCCAATTCGTTTCATTCCATACATAACAGAAGATAAATCCTTCCCACAATTCATAAGCAGACTGACATCTCTTCTGGAATATTTTTCGTATAATACAAACGGATTATCTGACTTTCTTCCCGGAAGATATTTGTCCTGATATCTTCTGATTCTGACTTTTATAATATCTTCTACTTGCATATAAAACTGTATATGTGCAAGCCTGTCTGCATAACTTTGCACTCTTCGGATCATTCCGGAATAATCACTTTCTAGAATATCAATCTGACAGAATTTTTTATATTCCGCCTCTTTACTAACAAAATGTCCCTGTAAGACTTGCACTGCCTCATTTACCTGTGATGCACTGATTTCAAATCCAAATGTTCTTCGATACTCTTCCTTAAAATCTGCAAGTTCAATCTGTTCACTTTGAAGGAGTTTGCTAAGTATTGCAAGTTCATCGGGACGTATCCCTGAAAGAACAGTTTTTGATAAATATTCAAGTGTCAACTTTTCCTGCTCGCTTAGACTATTCTTATATCCATCCTTTTCCATTGCTTGCATAAAAGCATAATAGGTTTTATATTCTCTGATGATTACCAGTGGATCAATTTCCTGATTCTCATAAAAATCATATAAAAGCGGAACCCTTCCTAAGCGATTCTTCAATGAAATATAACTTTCTTTAATCAAAGTCTTCATCCCTTTGATCTTATCAATTGATTTAAAAATCTTATCCTTGGAAATCTCGTCAAAATGAACCGTCGATGAACCTGGAATCGTGCTGTTTCCACTAATTACATATTTACGGATCACATCTGCATTGTAGGAACGATCCCCTGACAAAGCCACCGGTATCATAAAATTGTTATTATAATTTCCAATGAAATCCAAAATAACAACATACTCTTTTCCTGGTGCCTTTCTCAGTCCTCGTCCCAACTGCTGAATAAATACGATTGGAGACTGTGTAGGTCTAAGCATAATAACCTGATTCACCTCAACAATATCCACACCTTCATTCAATATATCTCTAGAGAAAATATAATCCAGCGGCTGCATTTCTTCCGTTGAATCTTCCTCATCCATCGCCAGCCGTTCAAATGCTGCCTGACGTTTTTCTTCACTATCATTACCACTAAGAGCAATTGTGCGATATCCTAATGCATTGAATTTTCTCGATAATTCTTCGCATTCCTTCACTCGGCTACAAAAAACAAGTCCTTTTACACGATCACCACTATATCCATAATATTCTGACTGTTCGATTACATGTCGTACTCTCTCATCACTGGTAAGCAGATTAAATTCTTCCTTTGTCAGCTTTGCGGCCTGCAATGCTTTATCATCCAGAGAAATGACCTCGTTAATTCCAAAATAATGGAACGGACAAAGAAGATTCTCCTCCATTGCCTGCTGCAAACGGATTTCATGTGCAATTTGATAATGGAAGATTTCATAGATATTTTTTCCGTCCTGATCATCATCCCTTTTATCCGGAGTCGCTGTCATCCCCAGAAACAATCTCGGTTTGAAATATTGAATAACCTTAGTGTAAATGTTGTTCGAACTGTGATGCGCCTCATCAAGGATAATACAATCAAAATCATCTGGCTGATACTGAAATAAATGCGTATCTCGATTCAATGTTTCCACTGTCGCAAAAACATAATCTTTCTCATATTCATAGGAGCCTGCACCTACTAATCCCATCGTGACTTTCTTATCGAAAACCTTTTCAAATGATTTCTTCGCTTGTTTTGCAAGAGTTACTCGATGCACTAAAAATAAAATCCTTTTAAATCCAAGTTCACGCATAGCAAATGCCGATGCATAAGTCTTTCCTGTACCCGTGGCAGAGATCAAAAGTGCTCTCTCTTCTCCTTGCTCCAGAATCTTTCGCAAATTCGCGATAAATCTCTCCTGCATGGAGTTTGGCTTTAATCGATATTTTTCCAGCGACGGGATCTCTTCTCTTTTCGCAATCTCCCGCTGATGTTTTATAATATTATAACGTTCTTTGTAAATGTCATAAAAATCATCATAAGGCAAGGCATATTCACTGTTCCAAAGATTGTGAAACTCTTCTACGATTTCTTCAGCCACTTCACCATTTTCTGTAGAAATCAGTTTTGTATTCCACTCTTTATTTACTGTCAAAGCCGCACTTGTCATATTAGAGCTTCCAATGATGATACGGTAAATCTCTTCTTTTTTGAAAATATATCCCTTCGTATGGAAACCATTTCCGGCAGCCTCCACATCATACATTTTTAACGTAATATTTTTTAATCCATTGAGTTTTTCAAGCGCTCGTGGTTCACTAAAATTCAGATAATTGGTCGTCAGAATCTGTCCTTTTACACCTTTTTCCTCAAGCCCTTTTAATGTCTGAAGAAGCGGGGTCACACCACCCATTGTGATAAATGCAACGCTAATCTGAAACTGATCACAGCGCATTAATTCATCCTCCACAGATGAAATAACCTTCTTCCCCTCTTCCGGATTGTTCGACACAAATGCTGACTTGTACGCCAGGTTTGTCGCCACAGAACCATTTATATAAGCGGCACTTAAACCATTTTGTAATTCATTGATCACATTCGTATCCATTGAAAATCTCCCTCTCATCTCGTAATGAGCAAAATACTCTGGTTAGTATTATACCTCATAGGCGAAGGTTTGTCATTGAAATCTGTTGGAGGTAAACGTGGTAAATGCAGACGAAAGAAACGATAACACCAAAAAACATGTCCGGACGCGCTGATGTTAATTCGTGTATCTAAAAATTTTTCTAGATTATTTTTTTATTGACATTCTTTCATTTTCAATGTATCATAAGAGGTAAGAAATGGGTTTGTTACCGTACAGCTATTGCTCAAGCGGGGTGCTCGTTTCTTTTTTTATATTTACCATATCATACAAATATAGATTTCCATCTGTTGCATGCCTAATCAACATTTCTATCCTGAAAATATTAAACCTTTCAAGTTCCCCAGTATTACTATCGTAAACAGGAAGTGCAAATCTTGTAGTAAATCTGTACCAACCGTATTTTGCATCAACATTATGTTTTCCTTTATAATTTTCTTGCCATCTTCTATTTGTTGCGCACTGAAGAAGCATAGGAATTCCTTGTGTTGCATTTGCTTTTGCTTTCGCATTTGCTCCTAATAATCTTCTCGTATCCTTAGATCCCTTTAATTCTCCTGGAAAATCAGAACTTATAAATATTTGATCTGCAGTTTCAACTACTTCGTAACAATTTCCTATATACTCCTTCAGATACTTCTCAACTTCCTCCCAATTAATGTTTCTTTTCCCTTGAAAACGTATATCAGTAATAACAACAATTTGTTTTCCAACTGAATCAGATATTATATTTATTCTCTTATCCATAAAAATACTCCCTTCTCCGAACATACGCATTGCGTTATGCTAAAAGTAAAAAAATAAACTATTACATCTTAACTGATTACAAACAGTCATTAGTTACTCTATTCTATTTATCTACTCTTTCGATTCGACATTCTATCTCTGCTCTATAATTTAATAAACGTAACAAATATTCCGGAAGTTCTCTTTTCTCTGCTTCCCAATCCTGAACTGTACGATACGGAATACCATAGTAATCGCTAAACTCACGTCTGTTCATTCCCATTTTTTCTCTTAATTCTTTTACTTCTTTCCCTCTGCTCATCATTTAACTCTCCTATCTAAATAACGCATTGCGTTACTTAATAGTACCCGATATAATCTTTGTTGTCAATATTCGGACGCGCCGATGTTCGAAAAAGATCCAACATATTATCCAGATATATTTCTTCTCTGACATGGATCTGATATTCCGGTTTAGTCATATAATACAACAGAAATCCCAAAATCAGTACACTTCCAAGTCCTCGTCCTTCAATCTTAAAATTAGAAAATCCCATTGACATATAAATATCTTGGATATCAGTCATACTAATAAACCCAGGGTTCTCCATTGCTTTGGAGAAAAGATAGCCTTCTCCTGCGCCCGGCGCTACACAGACATGATCCTGACAATTTTCTCCCAAATTTTTCCGACTAACTGTTTCATAACAAGCTTTTCTATCTTTACAACCAAACCAACAGCATTCATTGCATAGGAATTCCACCTTTGCTTTTTGCTGTGCATTCATCTTGTTTAGTTGCTCGAATTTTTTATTAAGCCAATCAAATAACGAGCTACAGCTCCCAGGAACCCTCCCGTTCCGACTATAATACAATTCATCATTTTTTGTCTCTCCTACAAGTAATACATTAGTTAATGTCTGCTTTATTATACCATCTGTAATACTGATCTGCATCAAAACTAGCTTTAGTTTGTAAATAATACATATTTCAACTTTCCTATCTATATGATAAATGTACCTTTTTAAGGCCTGTGGCATCTAAGGACTTTTTGCATATAGAAAAAGCTCTGCGTACTTCTCACACGCAGAGCTTAAAATCTTCTTAAAAGAATATCATTATTTGCTTTCTGGAATAGAATCTTTTCCTACTGTCATCATCAGAATGATTGCAGCTATAAAGCTTACAGCACATGCGATAATTGCAGCAAGAACAGAAGAATCAAAACCTGTCTGAGGATTAATTACCTGAAGCCATCCAAAGATTCCGTTTGTTCCATATACATACTGTTTTACTCCACCAAATCCGATGATAGCACCACCAATACCAGATGCAAGACAAGCTAACATAAATGGTTTTTTAAACTGTAATGTTACACCGTAAATGGATGGTTCTGTAATACCAACCATTGCAGAAATAATAGCTGGTCCACAAACACTTTTCAGTTTTTTGTTCTTTGTTCTAAGCATAATCATAAGAACAACTCCTGCCTGTCCAAATGCAGATGCAAGACCAGCAATTGTGATAGGATCGTAACCTAATGTTGCAAGATTGTTTACAGAAATTGCAACAAATCCCCAATGAACTCCAAACATAACACATACCTGAATAAGTGCTCCGTATAAGAAACCTGAAATAGTCGCATTCAGATTGAACAGTGATGTAAATGCTGCACCGAGTAAGTCACTTGCAAATGTTGCAATCGGTCCAATGATCAGAAATGCAAGAATAATACTAATTAAAAGTGTCAGCGCAGGAACAGCAAATGTTTTGAACAGATCACTAATTCTTTTTGCAAAGAATTTCTCAATTTTTGCTGCAAAATAGCAAGTTAGAATTACTGGAATTACAGAACTTGCATAGTTCATTAAAAGAACCGGAATTCCAAGGAATTCTACATATACATCTGTCTGGAAGATAGTACCGCTGAACAAAGTATAAAGTGCATCTCCAGCCATGATTGTTGTTAGAGACGGATATACCAAAGCTGCTCCGATTGCCATTCCGATAAACGGTGTTCCGCCAAATTTCTTCATTGAAGTATATCCGAGGAATATTGGCAGGAAGTTAAAGAAACAATCTCCAACAATGTTTAACATCTGATATGTTCCGGATGTAGTTGCAAGCAATCCTGTTGCAGCAAGAAATGCAAGCAGTCCCTTGATCACACCAGTTGCTGTAAGCATTCCAAGTACCGGTGTAAACACACCACTGATCACATCAATAAACTGGCTGGAAATCTTTTTCTTTTTCATTTCCTGTTTGAATTCTTTTGCATCTTTCAGTTCAACTTCATTTTCTGTTGTCCCCATCATTGTCTGCAGTTCGTTATAAACGTCTGCTACATGCTGTCCGATTACGATCTGATACTGACCTCCGCCTTTTACGATAGAAAGAACCCCGTCAATTGCTTTTACTGCTTCGTCATTCGCCTTTGTCTCATCTTTCAGCTGAAAACGCAGTCTTGTTGCGCAGTGATATACACTCTCAATATTTTCCTGACCGCCAACTTCTTTGAGAATACTTTGAATCATTTTCTCGTACTTCATTTTGTTTGCCTTCCTCTCTCTTTAAAATTTTTATCTAAAAAAACCGTTTGGTCTTTTTTCAAATGTAATGGATATTCTTCTTCAGTAACAAGGGTGAATTTACAATCACGCGTTGCCGTGATTCTGATTTCATCAATATTTCCTTCCTTCCACTTCATATCCAGTACTGCGCCTGATTTCAGGCATATTCCATTGACTTCTCCATTCAAAAGACTGTTCGGTAATGCCGGTAAAAGAAATACTTTGTCTGAATAATCCTGTATAAGCATCTCCAGTAACCCACAAGCTCCTCCAAAGTTTCCGTCAATTTGGAATGGTGGGTGATTGTCGAACAGATTATTTAAAGTTGCATATTCAAGCAATTCCTTTAAGTTTTTCCAAGCTTCTTCTTTCTCCCACAGTCTTGCATAAAACAGTATGATCCATGCCTTGCTCCATCCAGTATGGCCTCCGCCGTATTTCAGTCTGCGCTCAATCGTCTGTTTTGCAGCCTGAGCGAGTTCCGGTGTCTTATCCATACGTATCTGTCCTGCAGGATATAATGCAAACAGTTGTGAAATATGTCTGTGTCCGGGCTCGACTTCATCATAATCTTCACTCCATTCCTGAATCTGTCCATATTTACCGATTTGCAATTCTGGCATATGATTCAGTCGCTCATTTATTGCTTCATTCAGATCATTCGGGAGTTGATTTTCTTCCGTGATCTCCAGATAACCATTAAAAAGTTCTCTGATGATTTCTGTATCCATAGAAGCTCCCATGCAGAGACATCCCGCCTCTCCTTTTTGATTCAGATAGATATTCTCAGGAGAACTGGATGGTCCTGAAATCCATTTTCCATGAGCATCTTTTACCATGTATTGAAGGAAAAACTTAACAGCATCCTTCAGTATTCCATAATATTCCTTCAAGAACTCCCTGTCTTTTGTATATTTGTAATGTTCAATCAGATGCAAACAGAACCAGGCACCGCCCATTGGCCACAGGGTAGATGATACATGATTGTCCTGAGGTGCACAGTCTCCCCAGATATCTGTGTTATGGTGACAACAGAATCCATCAATTCCATACATCTTCTCAGCAACGTCTTTGCCGTGCGGATACATTCTTTGCAAATGTTCTAACAAAGGCATGTGGAGTTTAGATAACCCTGTTTTTTCAGCAATCCAGTAATTCATCTCTATATTGATATTAATTGTATACTTGGACCCCCACATAGGCTCAAATTCTTCATTCCAGATTCCTTGTAGATTTGACGGAAGACTTCCTTCACGGCTAGAGCTGATCAGAAGATATCTTGCAAAATTATAATATGTATTTATCAATTCAATATCTTCTATGCCATTACGTATTTGCTCAAGTCTTTCCGGTGTTGTCAGATGCTCATAAGAGTCTTTATAATTCAATTTCAGATTACTTTTTTCATAGTAAGATAAATAATCTTTTATATGACGCTCTTGCAATGTTCCATAAGATTCTTTTTCAGCATTACTCAATACATCCATACACCACTGGAGCGGTTGTTCACTTCGGAACGATGTTCTTGCTGTGATAAATAGTGTTGCTTCTTTGGCATCCTCTACTAGTAAATGGCTTCCCATTCGTGAAATTTTGCCATTTTTAGTTCTTACCTGTACAAGTAGTTCAAATGCAATCCCATGATCTCCACCTTGTTTTCCATATAAACGGATTTTATTGCCATCCAGGACTTCAGTACCATCACAGAAAGATGAACCACGTCCTGATCGGTTATCTTTTCTTGTTAAAGATAAATCAAAATTAAGAAGTTCGCCATCTATGGATTTCATCTGATATATAATTATGTGATCTGGATTGCTGGCAAAAAACTCTCTTTCGTATTTTCCTTTTTCCGATTCATATTGGATTTTTCCAACGGCTCTTGAAATATCTAATTCTCTGTTATACGTTTGAACTTCTACGCTTTCATGCTGAACGCTTAAAAGTCCCCCTTGATCCTTTTTGAAGATCGTTTTGCCTCTCTGTTTGTAAAAATCTATCCAAACGTCCCCAAGTGTCTGATAATGTCGCATATGCGGATATGTTGCATACATACTTCGCTCTGCGAGAAGTTCGGCCTGTTCGATTTCTCCATTTAATAAGAGTTCACGAACTTTTGGATAGTTCTCTCGCGCATCAGGATTTACACGTTCCATAAAACTTCCGGTCCAAACAGAATCTTCGTTAATTTGAAGTCGTTCCGTTCCGATTTTTCCAAATACCATTGCTCCGAGAAATCCATTTCCTATCGGCAATGCTTCATTCCAATCTTTAGCTTCTTCACGAAAACATATTTTATTCATTTCTTCTTCCTCATCTTTTCACTACGCTTTCTTGAATCTGTTGTTATTATAACAATAAAAAAAAGAAAGACTGAAAAGTTTCTATTTTGCGAACTTTCCAGTCTTAAAAATTATGGATGATTTCATTTTTCCATTGGGAATCCGTATTTATTTTGATACGCAATTGCAATTCGTTCAATTAACAGCTGATATAAAACAGGATGGTTTTGGACTAAATCTTTATATTCCCAATCAATACATAGATCAACTCGAGGGTCTTTCTCCATTTCTCTGTTTGAAGTAAACAGAACTACTTTTGCTTTTGTTTCTTCAAAACACTTCTTTGATGGAGCATCTGTCAGATGCGTATACTCACTAATATACCTTCCGGAATTTGAAAAAATAAGCAGTAGTGTATTTTCTTTTGCATGACTAATATACTCTACTTGTTTTCTATCATTTGTAGTTGTGTAAATGAACTTCTGGTAAAAAGACATTTTATGTTGAAAATTCAATGCAGCAGTCTCTGAATATCCTTCTCCAAATGCGGCTACTTCTTCATAATCATGAATCAACGTGACCAAGTGTTCTATTTTTTTAGAGTCAGTATTGAAAAATAAATAGCGAATATCTGAAAACAGCACATCCAGATATTCTTCCGTTCCTTTTTGCAATATATAATCTGTAATATTTATCGTATTTAAATCTTTTATGTAAACTTCTCTTTTCCCTCTACTGTATGCTTCTGCTTTAAATTCTTTGTAATCCTCAAATCCTAATTGCTTAACGAATTTGGAGATTGTAGATTTAGAAACAGAACATAAATCAGCCATAGCACCTATGGAAATGTTATTCAATTGATGAATATGTTCCAGCATAACTCGAGCAATATGATGTTCTATTGATTCTGGTGACATCTCACCAGTTATTGATGATAGTCTTGTATATAGTGTGCCCATATATTTTCTCCCTCATGATTTTCTCTTGTGGTGATTCTGTTTTCATAATAACATAAAAATGCTTAGAGAAGTACAGTAAGATTACCAAAGATGAATTTATCACGTTGATGAGTGTTCTTTGTAAATCCGATATGCGGAAATCTCCTGAAAATTTCTTTCCATCTTCTATTTGTTGCACACTACCGTTATCTTACCGATTATCAATTTTCTCTGGAAACATATCATGATTACTCATACGATTCCAGGCAACCTGCTCCCAGTTGGTACCTGGCTTTCCATAATTACAATACGGATCGATGGACAAACCTCCACGTGGAAGGAATTTCCCCCAGACTTCTATATATTTTGGTTCAAGAAGCTTGACAAGATCTTTCATAATTATATTGATCACATCTTCATGAAAATCTCCATGGTTTCGGAATGAGAACAAATACAATTTCAAGGATTTACTCTCCACAAGACGTTCGTCCGGAACATAGGAAATCGTGATCGTTGCAAAATCTGGCTGTCCGGTGATTGGGCACAGACTTGTGAATTCCGGGCAGTTGAACTTGACGAAGTAATCGTTTTCAGGATGTTTATTCTGAAATGCCTCCAATACAGACGGATCATAATCCATACGGTATTCTGTTTGCTGATTTCCCAATAATGTTAAATTTTCTTTTTCTCTCATTGCTTTCTCCTCTATCTCAACGCAGGGTCTTCTACGTGATTCGCCTGAAATGCTGCTGCGCGATCAATGCATGTTCCGCATTTTCCGCAAGGCTTCTCTCCACCTTCGTAACAGGACCATGTCAATTCATACGGAACTCCCAGTTCTAATCCAATCCGTACTACTTCGGCTTTGGATACATTTACAAAAGGAGCTTCTATTTTCAGCTGATGTCCGGAGCCTTCCCAGATTGCTTCATTCATTGCCTGATTGAATACCGGTGAGCAATCTGGATAAGCAAAACCCGCAGAATCATCTGCATGAGCTCCATAATAAATCACTCCACATTCCTTGCTCAGTGCGATACTTGCTGCCGAAGAAAGAAATAACCCATTTCGGAACGGTACATATGTGCTTACAGGCTTATCGCCATTTGTTTTTGAAATCTGCTCTGCGTAACTCTCCTCGGGAATTTCTTCCGTGGACTGTTGAAGCAGTGAACAGTTGCTATATTGAAATATCTTGCTTAAATCCAGGAACAGATGCTCCACGCCATAATATTCGGCAACTGCTATTGCAGCCCTGATTTCTTTATCGTGCTTCTGTCCATAGGAAACCGAGAGTGCAATCACCTGGTCTTTCCCGTACTTTTTGATTGCCAGTCCTAATGCCGTTGTTGAATCGATTCCTCCACTAAAGAGAACTAATGCTTTCATCTCCATCACCTCACTACTTATTTATACGCCCCGTTCATTTGGATCCCAGATTACTTTATGCATCTGAATCTGCAGACGCACACCATTCAACCGATGTTTCAGCATAAATTCTACGATCTGCACTGGTTCTATGGATCCAAAAACAGGACTAAGATACACATGACACCTGTTTGTCAGATCATAAGTCTGAATCACGTCCAGTGCTTTTAACAGATCTTTCTGGCTGCCACATACAAATTTTACAGTATCATCTTTTCCAAGCAGTTCCATGTTCTCTGTTATCATATATTCTTCGCACCCGCTTGACGGTAACTTATAATCCATTGTAAATACCGGTCGTTCTTCACAAAATGCAGACAAATCAACTGCGCCATTTGTCTCAATTTCAACTTGTAAACCGGCTTGTAAAAGAAGGTGGATCAATTCTCTGATATCTTTTTGCAGTAACGGTTCTCCACCTGTAAGTGTCACATTGCGAATTCCGGTTCCTAAAACATAATTTAAAATCTCTTCTGGGGTTTCCTCTTCATATGGGCAATCCGGTTCATTGGCCCACATAGTATCACAATAGCTACAACGCAGATTGCATCCTTTGAAACGGACAAAGACTGCCAATTCTCCTGCCCGTGTGCCTTCCCCATTAATACTGGTGAATTTTTCTACTACTTTCATCTACTCTTCCTCATAAACCGCGCAATTATTCGGTGTCTCATATACTTCCACACAATGAACCCCGTATCCAAGTTCCGTTAATTTTTTGTAGAAATAATATGCAAAATTTTCTGCTGTGGGACGAAAGGAAACTTTCTCCAAATGAAAGTCCTCATTCTGAAGTGCAGCTACTGTTTCTGCTTTCAGAGATCCCACTTCGTAAATCAGACTATGGTCAAAGGAATCACAAAGCTTTTTCAGATCCTTTTTCAGATTACCAAAGTCCACTACCATTCCCCGTGTCTGTCCTTCTTGCTCCAGCTCCTGACTTTTGATTTTTGCAACAACATTCCAACGATGTCCGTGGATATTTCTGCATTTTCCTTCGTATTTCCATAGAAAATGTGCTGCGTCAAAACTGGCTTTTGTTTGCAAATAATACATATTTCAACTCTCCTGTATGTGAAATGTATGTACCTTTAAGAGCTGTGAATCCTAAGCGAAGCGTTTTATATAGATTGAAAAATATTTCCTGAATATAAAAAGCTCTGCGTACTTCTTTGCACGCAGAGCCTAGAATCTTTTTAACTAGCCCTGGTTTTGTTTTTCGACAGGAAGGTACAAATGAACTGTCGGCTGTTTTTCACAGCATGAAAATTATACCACAGAAAATCAGTTTGTCAAATTGGTTTTTCTATTTTAACGAAATGGTGTCCTATTTCCCATATTCTATTCTCCCAGGAAATATCTTCCGTAAGCATCTGCTGCCTTAATTGCTGCGCATACAGTCTCAGGTGTCACCTCAAATGGCATGTTATGAAGTGTATCATTCTCTGCACAGGCTGCTGTCGCAACTGCCATAAGCTTCTCGTCTGTCACTTCTGTAATACCAAGTTCTTTTAATGTAACAGGAAGTCCCAGTTCAATGCACCAATCTATAATGTCTTCCAGTTCTTCTGCCGGAATGTCTTCCAGAACAAGCTGTGTGATTGTTCCAAATGCAACTTTCTCTCCATGATACATATGATGACACTCGTCCAAAACTGTGAATCCATTATGGATTGCATGTGCTCCTGCAAGACCGCCACTCTCAAATCCGATTCCACTAAGCAATGTATTAGCTTCAATTACCTTCTCAACAGCTTTTGTGCAGGCTCCTGCTTCCAAAGCAAGTTTTGCCTTCACACCTTCATTCATCAATGTATCAAAGCACAGTTTTGCGAGTGACATCGCTGCCATAGTAACATTTCCACCAGCACAAGTTGTTGCTTCGCTAGCCTGACAGGCTCTTGCTTCAAAATAAGTTGCAAGTGCATCACCCATTCCGGAAACTGTCAGTCTGACTGGTGATTTTGCAATGATTTCTGTGTCCATCAGAACCATGTTTGGATTAGCTGGGAGGAATAAGTATTCTTCGAATACGCCTTCATCAGTATAAATAACAGAAAGTGCACTGCATGGCGCATCTGTAGATGCAATTGTCGGACAGATCAGTACCGGCACTTCTTTGTAATAAGCAACTGCTTTCGCAGTATCAAGGATCTTTCCTCCGCCAATACCAATAACAACATCACAGCCCTTTTCATTCATAACGGCTACCAAACGATTAATTTCTGTCTTGCTACATTCTCTGTTGAAATACTCATACACTGGTTCAATATCATATCCTTCAAATCCAACTTTGAGAACGTCTTCAATACGTTTATACCCCGACTCTGTGATCAGTACAAGTGCTTTTTTACCATACTTCTGAGCATATTCACCCAGCTTTTTCATCTCACCTGCACCTTGAACATATTTGCTTGGACTACATAAAATATTTGCCATTTTTGTCTGCCTCCTAAACTCCTTATTTGTATGTTATTAAATTAACAATCTAAAGATATTGTAGTCCTTCTCAGCAAAAGTGTCAATAAAATCCAATTGAATTTTCTGTAAGAAATCGGCTATATAATCACTACTCACAGCTGTCTGTATCAAACAACCCTTTTATTCATCTCAACGTGCAAACACTCCTGCTAAAAATCCCCTCTTCTTCACCTGCTGAACTTCTGCTCCGCTTCTCATGATCAATGCAAACATTCCCATATTGCGAAGATCCTGCCGAAGGTTCACTGCCTGCCCCTCTGCCAAACCGTCTTTTACCAGGAAAGGCGTATCATTCAGACTCACATTCTTCGGGAAATCATATTTTCTCGCGATGCTTACAAACTCTGACCTCTTACCGATGTAGTCAACCATACTTCCAAGCGCGATCACCTGTTTTGAAGGATACACCGATGGATCTACTTCATACACTTCTTTTTCATCACCGACTGGTTCAAACTTATATTTTGCTGTATAGAAATCCAGTGCCTCCTCAATATAAGAACACGCCTCTCCGTCAAGCTCTTCATACAAAACACACGGTAAACTCGCTACAATTCTTCTTGTTTCTGTTTTTTCCATTCCTGTTAAAATCTGCAGAAATTTAGCAACTTCTAATTCTTTTCCGTTACAATCAATTAATGTTACTTTATAAAATAGTTCTTTGTTTATCATAGCCTTGCTCCATTTTCATTTTTTATAACAAAAATTTTATTTTATTATAACTGAAACAGGGTGATACTGTCTACAGATTTTCTGTTTACAGCACCACCCTGTATTTTACTTATTTTCTCACTGAATAAAATTTAAAAATTCTCAGATTTCATTTCCAGCCTGATATCCGCTGCGGATTGCTGCTGAGATATCTGCTGTTTTCTCACCGCTGCAGTCTCCAACATATACAAATGGAACTGTCAGCTTACTGTCGTCGAAGAGATTCTTCTTAGACCCGAGTGCATTCACAATTGTATCAGCTTCAATTGTAACCTCTGACTCGTCTTTTGTATTCACAGCATGAATCACATTATTCTCGATGGAATTCACTCTTGTATTCACATACTCTTTTACATCGTGTTCTTCAAAGTCTTTTTTGATCAGTGGCATTACTGTCTCGGATTCTCCTGTTGCAATCTGATCCAGCATCTCGACAATGCTTACTTTGAGACCTTTCTGTGCAAGGAATTCTGCTGTTTCAGTTCCAACTAATCCTCCGCCAAGTACTGCACATGCTCCACTCACTTCGCATCCTGCAAGAACATCCCAGGCAGAAACAACATTGCTGTCTGTAACAGACATTGGAAGATCCATGTTATGTGCACCGATGGCAAGAATTACATGATCAAACTTATTCAGCTCTTCACAATCTGTTTCTGTATTTAATTTCATATCTACAGAAAGTTCTGGTAGAATCTTCTCATAATATTCAATAGATCTTAAAATCTCGCTCTTTCTTGGCGGAACTGCTGCCAAATGGATCTGTCCACCAATCTTATCTGATTTCTCAAATACGGTTACTTCATGTCCACGTTTTGCTGCAACTCTTGCCGCCTCAAGTCCGGCGATTCCGGCACCTACAACTGCAACCTTTTTCTTCTCGTCTGCAGGTTTGATAAATATAGTTCCTTCGTTTCCGTTCTCTGCATTTAATACGCAGGAAATGTATTTACGTCCCTGAATTGCATCTACGCATCCTTTATTACAGTTCAAGCATTCTCTGATGCACTCTCCGGATATAGCTTTATTGGCAATATCTGCATCTGCAAGCATGGAACGTCCATAAGCTACGATATCGGCATCTCCGTCTTCGAGGATCTTCTCTCCTGCTTCTAAGCTGACAACACGACCAACTGTTGCAACCGGAACGGATACCAGTTTTTTCACTTCTCTGGCAACCGGAAGAGTCCAGTTATATGGAACATCTCCCATTGGCGGAATTGTATCTCCCATGTTTCCTGTATGGTTCGCCTGAGCAACCTGAATCATATCGATTCCAGCCTCATCAAGCATCTTTGCAAACCGGATTCCTTCTTCTGCCTCAAGTCCGCCTTTTCCACGAAGTGATCCATCAGGATTTACTGTAATAATTGGCAGTTTATACTCAATCATAAGATCCGGTGCAGCTTCTTTGATTGCTGCTACTACTTCGAGTGCATATCTTGTACGGTTCTCAAGACTTCCTCCATACTGATCTTCTCTATGATTCAGAATTTTTGAACAAAGGGAACCAAGAAGACGATCTCCATGTACTTCAATCGCATCGATTCCTGCTTTCTGCGCCTTTGCTGCACATGCAGCGATACTGTTTTTAATATCTTCTAACTGCTCAACCGTTGCCTCTGTTACAAAATGCTGCATATCATGATGAAGTTTTGCATAAGCGCCTTTCGTAAGTCTGTCGCATTCTTCCATCTGTTTCTTTGCTTCTTCCGCATTTCCCTCTGCCTGTGCTTTTGCCGCAGCCTGTCTTGCAATACCTGCCTCCATGATCATGCGTCCAACTCCAGGAACATCATACTCCGGATGGAATAACTGAAGTGCAAGCTTACAGTCATACTTATGTAATGTATCTGCCAGATTTTTATATACCGGAATCTGGCTGTCATCATAAAGCTTAGGTGTCGGTGAAGCTGTTCTTACAGGAGCTACATCTCCGATAACAACATATGCTGCTCCACCTTTCGCAAGTCTTTCATAGAAATTCAGACTTCTCTCCCCAATCGATCCATCTCTTTCTTCATATCCTGTTGTGAGCGGTGGAAACATGATTCTGTTTTTAAAAGTAAGATTTCCAACTTTAATTGGTTCTGATAATTTATTCCCCATCTTTTTTCTCCGTTCTGCTTTATTTTTAATGTCTTTCAAATTAACATACTTGAGACTTCATGCACAATTTTTGTCAGCATTTGCTGACACCTCTTTTAGCAATTATAATTCTTCTGCCAGTTTATGTCCTGCAGCAATTGCATCTTTCAGAGTTCCGACTTTATCACAGTCTCCGATAAAATGAACTCTCTCTTCTGTAGTCTCTACCTTGTTCGGTGCATAACCGACTGCAAAGATCAGTGTATCCGCATCTGTGATATGGTATTCCTGTCCGTCTTTCTCATAAGTGATCGTAGTCTCATCAACCTTCGTCACCTGACTGTTCAGTTCAATCTTCACACCTTTTCTCTTGAGTCTCATTGTCAGCTGACTCTTAGCTGCTCCGCCTTCACCCGGCATCAGTGATGGCGTCATCTCGATCACTGTAATGTCACGGTTTGCAGGGAACATGTCATCAATCAGTGGTGCAAGATAATCTGCTGTCTCACATCCGACCGATCCGCCTCCAAGAATAACAATCTTTCTTCCCGGATATTTTCTTCCTGCAAGTACATCATCTGCTGTCATTGTCTGCTTAAATACTTTGAATGGAGGGATTTCTTTCGGAACTGCTCCTGTAGAACAGACAACCTCATAATCCTTAAATTCTCCCGCAAGCATTTCCGGTGTTACTTCGCAGTTCATACGAACTTCAATTCCTTCATTTCTCAGACGACGTGCCATGAATTTAATCACTTTACAAAGTTCCTGCTTAGCGATTGGAACTGCTGCAAGTCTTAAAAGACCTCCGAACTCTCCACTCTTTTCACAGAGAACAACCTCATGTCCGCGTTTCTTAGCAACGTAAGCTGCTTCCATTCCTGCCGGACCTGCACCGATCACAAGAACTTTCTTCTTCTCATCTGCTTCTTTGATCTCGTCAGGCTCTACAGATGGATTCACTGTACAGCTGATCGGATTACCAAACATGATTCCTGTCAGGCAACGTCCACATCCGATACATGGACGGATATCATCTGTTTTTCCTTCTGCAGCTTTATTAACAAATTCACTGTCACACAGGTTCGGACGACCGATCATACAGATATCTGTCTTTCCGTTTGCGATAAGTTCTTCCGCTACCCATGGTTCATTGATTCTTGCAACTGTAGATACCGGAATGTTCACATGCTTTCTGATCTCCTCACTTGCGTGAGCATGCGGTGCCGGTGATGTACCAGGTGCAGGCATGGAACTTCCTCTCTTGATTGTATTTCCTCCGGAAACATGGATGAAATCAACACCTGTTTTCTCAAGCTGTTTGGATACATAGATCATGTCGTTCAGTGTCAGACCACCTTCACTGTACTCATCTCCTGAAATACGAACATCAATAATGAAATCATCACCACAAAGTTCACGGATCTTTGCAATTACTTCAAGTGTCAGTCTGAGACGTCCGTTAATGTCTCCGCCGTACTCATCTGTTCTCTTATTATAAAGTGGTGTGAGAAATCCACCGAGCAGACCATGCGCATGTGCACACTGGATCTCAACTCCGTCTCCGCCTGCGATCTGGAAACGGCGTGCAGCCTCTCCAAACTGCTGAACAAGTACATGCAGTTCTTCTACTGTTACTGCTCTCGGTGCTGATTTTGCATAATAAGGACCGACATTGGACGGTGCGATCAGCTGAGGCGTTCCCGGAATTGGAAATGCCATATAAGCCGGATGAAATAGCTGTGCTAAGATCTTCGTATCATACTGATGCACTGCATCTACCAGTTTCTTCCATCCCGGAATATAAGAATCATCATAGATTGACATATCTCCCGGCAAGTATGTATATACCGGCTCTACCGTTGTAACTTCTGTAACGATCAGTCCAACTCCGCCCTTCGCTCTGGCTGAATAATGCTCAACCAACGCATCTGTCACATAGCCTTTATCTGCCATGTTTGTGGAAATCGGCGGCATAAAGATTCTGTTCTTTACCGTTGTCTTACCAATCTTAATTGGTTCAAATAAATGTGGAAAATATTCATTCATTTTCTGTTCCTCCAATTTGTTTTCTTCCGTTCTTTTGTCATTTCACTGCAGATTGAAATTGATAATTTTTTCACTATTATATTATACCAGTTTTTTTATAATTGTGGTGTTGTATTTGTATGATTTTTACAACTCATTCTCTTGCAATTCAATATAATTATGCAAATAATCAAAAAGAGTTTCTGAATCTTGTGAATTTTCACACAATCCAAAAACTCTTTTTGTTCATCTTGTTCTTTTGTCTTACGATTATTTTAACTTATAATCATTTCTGCTTCTGTGTATATCTTAACTTTAGACATTGAATACTGACGAATCTTTTTATCCAGTAAATCCATTGTAAGAAGAACACCTTCTATTTCAGATATTCTCATTTGTACCAACTTTAGATCCTGGTATATATAGTCAGGAATCATACCAAATCCGACAACTTTCACTTCCTGTGGGATGTTCACTCCATACTTTCGAAGCGCCGTCAACGCACCAATTGAAATCTGTTGATTTTCAAATAAAATTCCTTGCGGAAGCGGATTTTTTCTCAACCAGTCTAACAAAGTCTCCGTTATCCTTGGAATTTCATCTCCAAGATCAAGAATATGTTTTGCAGATGCAGTATCTTCGTTAGACTTTGTATTTAAAAATGCTTTTTTACGAACTCGATAATTATAATTATCTTTCCCTGTGCAGAAATAATAAATATCTGATGCACCTTCCTTGTACAGATAATCCACAGCACTTTTTAGCATTTGTCTATTGTCTGCACATACGCTGCTATACCGACTATCTGGAAGTTCACAGTCATAAAGAACCAATGGTTTTTTGATTCTTTCAAGCAGGTTTTGATCTTCTTCTTTTAATTCGGTTCCAAAAAGAAGAACGCCTGCCACAAAATCCATATTACATTCCGTAATCACTGCTTCTGTTTGCGCAATGTCATCATTTAAATACGTCACTCCATAAAGATATCCAAGTCTTCTTGCTTCAGAATCAAATGTAGCAAGTACATCTGACCAGAGATCTGTTTCTGAATTACACGCAGCACCTTTGCTGTGATTAACGATCACTATTTTGATCATCTGATTCACCGGATGGCCAGACACTGTAACGATATTCTCTTTTACCGGAATCACTCCGTTATTCTTCTTCATTTCTTCCAGACATTCCAAAACCATTCTTCTGGTTTCTTCATTGACTCCCGGCTTTCCGTTTACTGCAAGCGAAACTGTCGCTTTGGAAACTCCGAGATGCCTTGCAATGTCTACCATCTTTATCTTCATGTGTGATGCCTCGTTTTTTCTAGATTGTAGTAAAATTAATTTCAAAATCGTCATATATTCAAACTTTAACTATTTCTGAAAATGAATACCGTTCGTAATCATTAATTCTTATATTCCTTTATTATCCTATATAACTCATTATTTTATTATTATAACAAACTATCTTGAAATAAGACAGTTTTTTGTGGGTAATATTTATGGATTATATTTTTGTTGCTCTTCATTTCATACATGTAGCTATGAACACATTTTTAGGAAAAAAATAGACAATGAACACTTTGAATTGCGAACATTGTCTATTTTCAGCCTTTGATGTATGAATCGGATGTAGAAGTAATGTAGAAGTCAGCTACTTTTTACTACTTTCACCCACACTCAAAACCTTTGATTTTACTGGGATTCTTAGAATTTACCAGCCTTTGCAGCTTCCTCAACAGCAACTGCTACAGCAACAGTCATACCAACCATCGGGTTGTTTCCTATTGGTGTGGCATTTGTCGTACTGTGCTTTATTATGCTTTCCTTTGTCTAATTCTAACAAAAATACATTCTATACACAAATGGTTCGTGCCATTTTATGTTATATTATGCACATACGTGTTTTTTCATGATTTGCCCACGGTGGGCAAAATGTGGGCAACCGTAAACTTTTATGTTTCGTAAATATTTATACATGATTAACGTATATTATTCATCAGATAGAAAAATCGTCCTCACATGATTTTACGAATTCTTCTAATGATTTTCTACTTACTTTTAAGCTACCAAGTTTAAAAGCAGGTAATAATCCATCATTAATTAATTCATAAACTTTATGAACGTTCACTTTTAAATATTGTGAAACTTCTTTTACTGTAAGTATCTCATCGCAATTGATTATAATATTTGTATTTGTATTTGTCAATATAACCACTCCATTTATTATTCTTTATTTTGTTGTACTCAATTGCAAAGTTAAATTCCACCCCTCTATGGAATTTAATCCTGCAAAGTAGAATTTACCTTTGCAAGGTGGATTTTACTTTTTCAATTCACCTTTATTTTGTTGTAGATCCGAAACCACCATTACGAACTTCCGTTGCATTGTCGTCTACTGTGATTTTATATTTGTTTGGATAAAATCTAATCCATTTATTATTATAATAATCTAACGTATTTTTGTCAGAACTATTCCTGATGCTTTTCGTAGATAAATAATTACATAACGCTGCATATTCTTCAGAAAAATATATTTGTTTGATATAATTATCTTGGTCAACTTGTAACATTATAACATTATCGCTTTTTAAGCCATTTGCGTATGCATGTTGATTGTTATCAGAATAAGAATTCCATTCTAAATTTTCTACTCGGTTATCATGTTTATTACCATTTTTATGGTTTACTGTAGGCAGATTATTTGGGTTAGGAATAAAAGCTTTTGCTACAAGCCTATGAACCATTTCACATTTACTATTTCCATCAGAGTCAATCATTCGAGTACATAAATACCATTGAATTGCACCTTTCCTTTTGCTAGTTTCAGTTAATTTTTTTATTATAGGCTTGAAATTTTTTCTTTTTCCATTTTTATAATGATATGTATAAGAATCCCTTTTGACTCTTCCATAATTACTAATATAATTGCCAGGATAATCATCACATAATTTCCATACTTCTTTTGATTCGTCAAAATCTATAGGTTTATAATCCAGTGCTACCAACTCCTCCCAATCGTTTTTCTGTAATTTCTTCGTCATCTGCCACACCGAATTTAGTAAAAACTGCCTGTACAATATTATCCCCAGAATTTAATTCTATTGATTTTTTGTGTGTATTTGTAACACAAATAAAGATATGACCTTCGTTATCTGCTCCAAAATAATCTCCATCAATTACAGGAATAGTGTTACAAATCACCATTCCTTTTTTAATTCCCATGCTACTTCGAGGGAACACAAACATTACATATCCATCATCCATTTTGCATCGAATTCCGGTAGGAATTTTTACAATCTCTCCATTCTTAATACTTGTATCAAATGGAATACTTATATCATGACCTGCTGACATTGAAGTAGCTCTTTTTGGCAATTTAATGTTGTCATAAATCTCTTTAATCTTCTCCTCTGTTACATCTCCAAATGTATCAATCCAATCTTTTTTAAACTGTTCCCAACTTACTTTACTAAATTTAGCAATTCTCTGCATCTTCATTTTCTCCTTTTAAAATATTTTTCTCAGTCATCTCTTCAAAAATTTCATCAAGTTTTCGCTTAACTTTTTCTAATACTTTGTTCTCTGCACATAAACTTGTATCATAATAAGCTGTGTAAATCATGTCAGAATTGTTGTCGATCACATCATAACCAACATAATTATCAAGACATGAAACGAGAAAATTTACGCTAATAACCGGAATCTTTTTATATGTATACAATGGAACTGAAAGTTTATAATTCAGTCCGTGTTTTCTAAAACCATACGCAATTAAATCTTCGTGTTTACATTTTTTATTCAACTTTAATTGTTTCATTTTTCTTCACCCAATCTCTTTTTTAAATAAGAAATATATTCATTCCAGAAACCTTCTTCGTGAATAAATTCTTTACCACTTAGCATCTTTTTTCTCATTAATTTCTTCATGTCAATTGACTTATATTGCTTATTTTTCGACATAATATTATTGATAAAATCGCTCGTAATTCTTGAGAGTTTTAATTTATCAGACTTAGGAATAGAATCGTTTATACTCTTATATTCTCTCAATTGATCATCACTTATTTCATACTTTCGTTTAGGTAAATTCTTCGTACTGAATGGTGAAATACCTGCACCGGATGTTTTAGGTTTGATAATCGGAATTACTTTTTCGAAATCTTTTTGGTGAATTCTAAATGTTGTCTCTGAATCGAGTTCACGAATGTCATAGAAAAATTTTGATGATTTTAATTCAGATTCATATAAATCTTTGTTGATGATGTTGTAAGTAGTTCTTACAACTTCTTTACCATCTCTGATTATTGTTTTCTGAATTACTTCTACATTGTCTGGATTAATATTTTCATAATAAAGTTGTTTTAAAATATTATGTCCTCTTTGTAGAGATGGAATATATAATTCGAGAACTCCTTTTCCTGCATAGAAAACTTTTATTCCATTACTGCATGAAATATAAACATCAATATCTTCTAAAGTTCCATCTAACTTACGTGAAAAATCATGAGTTGATTCGCAAATAGGAACACGTAAACGGAATCTATTTTTGTATTCTAATATTTTATTCGCCATAGTTTTGTCACCTTAATCTTCTTCGTAATATGTTTCGTTGCTTACTTTTTTACCATGTGCTTCCGCATATTTTACTTTTTCTAAACACTCACTTCTGTCAAAGAAAATGGATTTATTAATATCTGTATAATTAAACAAATAACGATGTTTATCACGCTTTTCTGTGACTGCAAAATAAGTATCATAGACTGTTGCTACTTTCATTTCTAATACATGATAAATGCCAACTGACGGAAGAATTTGTGCGTAATATAGAACGTCTTTTTTCTTTATTTCATGTTCATTTGTCAATTTATTATTCTCTTTTCTTTTTATTTTAGGAGTGCTATACCTTTATAACACTCCTTATTTTTTACTACTTTGAATTGATATTTTAATCACAATATAAAACTACTTTGTTTTGTTTTAATGTTTCTGGAATGTTTATAACTCTTTGGTTTGATGAACCACGAAATTTTAACGAAACATTTCTTTTTGATTCAACATATGCTCCATCAACAATTACATCACATAACAAAATTATTTCTTTACGTTTTTCCCAAATATTTCTGTCGGATTTTTCTTTTTGTGAATATTTAATAATATTTTCAAAAGTATAACCACAGTATAACCAAATTGTTTTTTCAGGAAGTTTATTACGAATTAATTTTATTAGAGATAAAACAGTATTAAGATTACAATCTTCAAGAGGATTTCCACCGCTGATTGTTATTCCGTCTATATATGGTTTTGAGACACAATCTAAAATATAATTTTGAGTTTTTTCTGTATATTCATTTCCATAACAAGGATTATGAGTTTTTGGATTGAAGCATCCTTTACAATCTAAAGAGCAACCGCTATACCAAATCACAGTTCGGAATCCCGATCCGTTTAATGCATCACATGGTTCGATGCCGCTGTAATATGACATTTTAATTCTCCTTTTTAATTGAATGGTTTACTCTGTGCGCAATTTCTTTCATTTTATTATCCACAGATTTTCTTTGTGCAAGATCTGAAAAATATCCACACAGTCTTCTAATCACGCTCATCAGAGATGTATCCATATTTCCACAGGCAGGACATCTAAATTCTTCGTTTTTTGTTCCAATTGTTTCCATCATTCCAACATAACCACATTTAAAACACCTGTCTGCTGCAACGTTCACGCCAAAATAATGACAATGATCATATGCAAATCTTACAACATCTTCAATTGCTTTTAAGTTTTTTGTAGTATCTCCCAATTCAACATATTGGATTGCTCCTCCTCTTGGAATCCATGACATTAAACCTTCAAGTGAAATTTTATCAAAAGCAATCACATCTTTGTTTGATGGATAATGAAATGAATTTTCATAATATCCTTCGTCTGTTACGCCTTCAATTATGCCAAAATCATTGATATCTTGCTTGCAAAATTTAGTTGCCAAAACTTCTGCCGGAGTCGAATACAACGAAAATCCTATATTTGTTTTTTCTTTTAAATCATCGCAATAATCTGATAAAAATTTAATCATTTTTTTACCTTTTTCGACCATTTCTTTATCTTTATCAAACGACTTTCCATACAGTGCGTTTAGTGCATTATGTACCCCTACATACCCAATAGAAATTGATGAACGATCTTTATATAATAATTTTTCAATTGTTTCTTCAGGTTGTAGTCTATCTACAATTCCATACATATAGAGAATTGGTGCTTGTTCTGCTTTTACTGTTTTTAATTGATTATGTCTAATCATATGGATTGGAACAACATAATTATCAAGAGTATCTTTTAACAACTCATAAAATTTATTTTCGTCTCCATTTGCCAAAAGTGCATGACGTACAAGATTTACACTTACAACACCTTGATTAAATCCATATGGGACATATTTACCTGTCTCATCAAGAATTGGCTGCAAGAATGACCTGCAAGACATTGGTGGTTTGTAAGATCCGGTAACTTCAACGATTTTGTCATAGTTTAAATAATCTGGATAACATCTAATACTTGAGCATTTAATTGCAAGCTTGAACAAGTCATAATATGGATCATCTTTTTCAAGATTATTTCCTTTACGTAATTCAAATACCATTTTAGGAAACTCTGGAGTTCTACCATCTAACCCTCTAATTCTTTGATTAAGAAAACCTTCACAAATCATTTTCTGAATTTTTTGAGTTTCTTCATCTGAGGTTTCATCAACCGTATTAACTTCTATTGTCAAAAATGGCGATTCGCCTCGTGAATTCATTAACGTCTGAATTTCATATTCTAAGCTTTGACATCCATCTTTGATTTCTTTTCTTAAATGTTCCCATGCGTAATCTTCTCTTTTGGATTCATCCGCTACCCATTCTTCTGCGTCAATTCTATATTTGTCCAAACTCTTTTTTGCATAAACAGATAATCCTCTTGTAAGGTTAGGGAACGTAACTCCTCCATAACAATTAGATGAAACGTGACTTGCAATTTGACTAATTAATGCAATTGCCACTGCATATGATTTTGGATCTGAAATTGGAGCATTTCCAAGAATTGCGCCGTATCTTAGTGTGTTTTCCCAATTAACATTAATGCAATTAAAAATAGGAAGACCTGCATAATTCATATCGTGAACATACATTCTTTTCCCATGTTCTCGCATTAATCTTTCTGGAAAAAATAATCTTTTTGCTTGGTCAATAATGGTCACATCTGCAATCATTGGTTTTAATGTTTGCAATTTTCTTCCATCTTTATTCGCATTGTTTCTAGTCTCTTCGCTTGTACCATCTTTTACACCGAAGATTTCGTTATCAAGACTTGTTTGTGCTTCTCTTACAAGTTCTCTTTTATATCTATATCTGACAAATTTTCTTGCCACATCTTTTCTTTTACTTGCCATTAATTTTTCTTCTACAATATCTTGGATTTCTTCAACAGGAATTTTCTTCTCGTCTAAATTTTTAATATATGTAGCAATTTCAGATGCTTTGTTCTTTGCTTCTTGTGTAATCTCACCATCAACATCTTTAAAAGCAGCTAAGATAGCGTCTTTAATTTTTTCTCTGTCAAATGAGACTTCACGCCCATCCCTTTTAATAACTCTTACCATTATTATTTATCCTCCTCTGTTTCTTTCAAATCTTCATCCAGTTCGAACTCTTCCATGTCACTCCTCAGTTCATTCCATTCTCTTTCACGAGAATCATCATAATTAACATTACATAAGCATGTCATTATAACTCCAACAACTGCGCCAACTAAGAAACATAAAAAATTAGTTACTACCATTTCGCACACCTCCTTAAAATCTTTCAATCAGACAAATCTGATTATTCAAATCAAGCCAATTCTTGCAGCGAATGAACTCAATATTTGTATTGTTCCAATCCATATATTCTCCATATAAGATTTTATATTTTGCACTACTTGTTTCGAGATTTCTGATAGAATCATCTACGAAAATAGAATTAGACATGTCCACATGAGATTTGTCATTATGTGTCTCCCAATTAACACCAATGAATTCAGCATTACAACTGTTATCAAAGATTTCTTTGAACAGTTTATCTTTTACCCATTCTTTTTTTAGTTTCAAATTACTAGTATACCCATGTGAAACAATAGTAATATCATATCTATGAGATAATGAACGGAGAACTTGTCCTGCACTTGGATACAACTTAACTCTTTGAAAGAATCTTTCATCACCAAAATATCTGTCTATCTCTTCATATGTAGCAAGGTTACATTCTGTAAATTCCCAACTTGTTACATTTTCAGGATTAATAGCAACGAAACCATCATGATTTACATAATCTTCATTGTACAAAGACACTACTGCTGCAATTGTATCTACGATTGTATTGTCAAAATCTAAGAATAATTTAGGTCTACTCATTTTTCTCACCATCTTTCCAATATTTTTTAAGTAATTCTTTTATGTATGAATACCTGGATGTGAGAAAAACAAGTTCATTATTGTCGTTTTTACATCCATCTTGTGATAATTGCAGAATTAACTTCTCAATGTCTTTTGAATCTTTCTCAAGTTTTTCACGGATAGCTTTAGATTTCTTTGTTTCAGAATACTTTATTCTATTTGTTACTCTTTTCTTATTCTCGTAATACTTTATTCTATTTATTACTCTTTTCTTATTCTCGTAGTAATCCACATATCTATCCAATATTCCTTGGCATTTTGATGGTGACATAGCTCTGCATTCTTCCCACGTTAGACAACATCGGCATGGACAATTGAAAATTGTTGTTTTATATGCGGAATATCTAAATGCCATCTTCTACTCTCCACTTCTTGACATAATCATAGAAATTATCTTTTACTCTCTCACTGTCACATGTAATAGTCACATCTACAGGTTTAGAAAGATCAAGACTAAACAGACCAAGTGTGCTTTTAGCATCAATAATATATCTGCCCTGCTGCACTTCAATTGTTCCGTCAAAGAATCTTGCGCCATTCCTAAATGCAACCAATTCAGTTGTGTCATTCAATAGAATCCACATTTTTAATCACCCTTTCCTTACAATCCACAAATTTACATCCTCTTTAAATTTATTCTCCACAGACTCATCATCTGTATGAATAACAACCTTTGCATCTTTGCCAATAAGATTCATATTAGCTCCAAGCGACTTGGCATCGAAACACATGTGACCAAAGTAGATATCTATATCTTCATCATATTTATCACACGTTGTTGTGAACAATGCCACGTCATTAAATGTTGCAAAATTAATATACATTTCTATATTCTCCTATCTTTTAATACAGCCAGAACTTGCTCTCTTTAACTTAAGTGCAAGACAATACTCATATGGATTATCGTAATGCCTACAAGCCTTGCCAATGGAGTCGATGACGTACTCAACGCCATCTTCATCCACAGCAATGACAAAATTGTCACCTAAATTATGCAAGTCTTTAGCTAATTGTGTTGTCGTTGGTATCAATTAACTATTCCTCCACTTACTTATTCTCTGTTATGTAAGAAAGAATCTTCTGAACTACATCGTTAATGTTATCATCCTCGTTGTTGTACACAATCTTATCTACTTCATTTTCAAGCCCTTTGAAGTCAATTAAGTCATGCTCAATGCGTCTTTCAGCTTCTTCTTTCTTATCTCCACGTTTTTTTAATCTGTTTCTGATTGTTTTTATGTTTGAATATACATAAATTGATTTGACCTTTTCAGGTTCTAAGATATTTTTGATTTTTGAAAACCCATCCGGATTTAAAATGATGATTCTATCTTCATCTGTATCATAACTGTCTACCGATGATCCATAATACCAAACACCATCTATAGTGTCATAAGACCTCCACTCTGCAAAGAATCCACACTGAATCAATCCTTCAAATTCTTTTTTTGTTACAAAGTGGTAAGTCTCGCCATTCTTTTCTTTCTTACGCATCGGTCTGCTTGTATAAGTCACAATACGTTTATAGCCAGATTTGATTAACTTTGATACAATCGTGTCTTTCCCACTGGCTGTGCGTCCAATAATTACATAAATCATACTAACACCACTCCCATTTTAATTCTCTATCACTTACTCTGATTTGTGTGTAGCATTGATCTTCCTCTGTTATAAAACCAAAATACTTTATTCCATCAGAATCATAACGAAGAATTGGAGTATTATTTGGAACTGAGTCAAGAATGTCCATTGCAAATTTCCTAATTGCCCTTCGTTGTAATATTTTAAATTTACTACGAATTTTATTACGACACCATATCCACCCATATTCAATTCCTTCAACGTCAACCCACGTATTAAGTTCTGGATCTGATTCATCATCATATAAATACTCTTTAACATCAATGTATTTTGGAGTAAGGATTTCGCCATAGCTTAACTTACTTTTTGTACAAATGATTGGATGGAATTCTTTTAAGTCTCTCTGCTCAATAATTTTTTCTAAAGTCATGATAAATACATCTCCATAAACATATTCTCTGTAAAGATTGGTACATTTAACTGTTTTGCTTTCTTATTCTTGCTGCTAGTAGATTCGATATCATTATTGATTAATGCAGTTGTTTTAGCAGATACACTTCCAGATACCTTTCCGCCAAGGCTCTCAATTCTTTCTTTCATCTCATCACGATTTCTGAATTGAGTAAGGCTTCCGGTGATAACAAACACTTTGCCAGTTAGGTCTGATCCTGATATATTAACTGTTTCTTTCTTCTTAAATGTAAATACTGTTGCAGTATCGACAAATTCTAAGTAATTAATATCCCACCATTTTTTAAGTGATTTAATCATTTCTGAGCCAATACCATCAATCTTTCCGAATGCCTTTGCACCTTTTGACATATGTTCAATAAATGTATTCATGTCACCATCACACATTTTTGAGATAGCTTTACTTGCTGTGTGTCCAATTAAAGGAATTGACTGTGCATAAATGTATCTAACCAAGTCTGTATTTCTACTATCTTCAATAGAACTAAGCAGTTTGTTTACTGATTTTCTGCCAAACCCTTCAAGTTTATACATATCAATCTTATGAAGATACAAATAATAGATATCTCTGATTGATTTTAACCAACCAAGATCAATGAATTTCTGAATTGTTGCTTCAGATAAACCTTCGATATTCAATGCATTTTTCGAGACGCTATGACAAAGTTTACCAAGAAGTTTACCTGCACAGTTATCATTCGTACACATGAGAACTTCTGAATCGTTATCTTTTACAATCTTTGTATGTTCTCCACAGATAGGACAAGTTGTTGGAATTGTAATTGTATTGCTTTTTGTAAGATTTTCTCGCAGTTGAGGAATTATTTGATTTGCCTTATATACTGTAACTTCATCACCAATTCCAAGCTGTAATTCTTTAAGAATTGAAACATTGTGAAGTGATGCTCTATTAACTGTTGTTCCATCAATTTCCACATCATCGAAGATTGCTACTGGTGTAAGTTGTCCTGTTTTACCCATTCCCCATTCAATATCTTTTAATATAGTAACTTCTTCTTCATCGTAAAACTTAAATGCCAATGAATGTCTAGGGTGATGTCCTGTCATACCTAGTGACTTACCATAAGCTACATCATTATATGTAATAACAAGACCATCAATCGGATAACCTTTAACATCTGCAAGGTCTTTTAAATACTCAACAATCACATTGATATCATCTGTTTTGCTGTTATATTTCGAATAAGGAACAACGTCAAAGCCTAACTCTTCTGCGAATTTGAACCCATCCGTAAATCTTGTAAATCCATAAGGAATCTTCCAAGCAACAAATTTTACATGGCGGTCTTTTGTAATTTTGCTGTCTAGCTGTCTAACTGATCCACTTGCCAAGTTACGAGGATTCTTATATTTTTCATCATCTTTTAGCTTAGAATTGATTTTATCAAAGTCGTCTTTTGTAATGATTGCTTCTCCTTCAATCTCAAACTTCTTATCCATATCAATAGATACAGGTAAATTATCGAATACTCTGGCGTTGTGAGTAATCAATTCCCCAACCTCGCCATTTCCTCTAGTTTCACTCTGAACTAAATTACCATCTTCATATGTGTTTAAAACTGTAAGACCATCCATTTTAAGTGAAATAATACAATCTCTTCCGCTAGAAAACTTTACCAAATCATTGACAGACTTTGTTTTACCAAGAGAAAGCATTGGATGAGAATGTGTTACTTTTTCAAGTTTTGTTTTAACCTCATATCCTACTTGCTGCGTAGGACTATTCGGATAAATAACGCCAGTCTCTTTCTCTAATTTCACAAGCTCATCATACATATTATCCCATTCATAATCACTCATAATAGGATTGTCACTGTTATAATAAACATCTGATGCTTTGTTAAGTGCTGAAATTAATTCTTTAATCCTATCTACTCTATTCATAAATTACCTCATCGTTATAATCAAGAAACGAAGATACATGCACTGTTGCACAATCTGTATTATTAAAAATCATGTCTAATGTTTCTGTTGTATCTTCTACCATTGCGATTTTATTCTCTGGAATGTTATGTTCCTTTGCAAATTTTTTTAAAACCTCAACTTTCTCTGGCTTTGATGACGTTCTAATAATGTGGTCTTTTGGAATTCCATAACCGTTATAACAGAACTTAAGTTTTGAGTGCCACTCTTCGGTCGATGCTTTAGAACAAACATATACATTATCCGTTCCTTTTCTTTCAATAAAATTTTGGAATAATTCAATTGGAGATACAGTAGAATACATATCTTCTCCTGCTGCCATTTTTCTATCCCATTCTTCGTCATCAATACAATGTTTATTAACACCAAATTCATATGGTGCTAATACTCCGTCTACATCAAAGAAAATCACTGTGTCTGTTTGTAATAAATAACCCATTAATGTGTTCATTCTTTATTCTCCTTCTTTAATTCCACAAAATTCTTTAAATAGTTCCATAAATTCTTTTTCTTCTGGAAAGAAAATATCACGTTTCTTTGTGTTACTACACCAAGCAATAAAGTTATACATAAGCTGACCAAATCTTAAGTCAGGATATTTCTCACTCCAAACGATTGCTAGTTCTCTGCAAAATGGGTATGTTCTATTCGGATCTCTCATTAATTTTCACCCTTTCTTGGCTTTCTTCCACATGTCTTCTTTTCTGTACAGAATCCAGCTTTCTCACATTTTGGTTTGCATGTCATATCAATCAATGTCTTCCATTCTTCTGAATATTCTCTTAATGCATTAAGATAATCTTTCATTAACTGATTTCTATATTCCCAATATGCTCTTGTGCAAGTTCTCTGAAACGACATATCAACAATATTTCTGAAATTACGTTTGTCTACCATCTTACTTTGGTATGCTATAGGCAATGCCATTGTTGCATCTTCAACTGGAATGTTGTATACATTGATGAGTTTGCTGATCATATCGTTAACATAAGCCATTGTATCAACCCATTCATAATATGCTTTTGTATTCTTTTCGATAGTAGGCGGAGTCACATATTTGAATCCTTCACCCTTAGAATAATTAATATATCTTGTAGATGCTTGTAATCTAGTTGGTAAACCTCCTACATGTGTATACCATTCACGCAAAACCTTCGCTGAATACCCGTCGATAATTGCATATACGTCTGGAAATTCCCATGTTCTTCCGTGTTCACTTTCGATACAATCTAAACCACGTTTATAATTTTTCTCATTGTCAGATGTATTTGCTCCAAAACATACACCTGCATATCGTCCGATCATTGTGATTGGATATTTTGTTGTGTCTTTTGTGATTATTACTATTCCCATTTTATTCTCCTCCAATAGTTGCTGGTTTTAATTTTTGCTTTACAGTATTTGCTTTGCTAATTAGACTTTTAAGTTCTTCTGCAAATTCATATGAACAACTTGTGATAAAATGCTCCTGTACTTTTGCTATATCACTTGTTGCAACTTCTGTATGGATCTTTGCATCAATTACATATGTACCTCTTTCATATTTGATATCAATCATTCTTTCTCTCCTCTATCGAATATTCTCTAATGTCTTTTTCTTTCTGCGTCGTTACTCCAATCAATGTTGTAAACACATTTATCAACATGTGTTACAACAAATTTAGCGTTCTCGAAATGTTTTACTACTTTTTCACTGTTAATAGTCAGTTCTACAGAAGTTTTGTTTTGTTTAGCAGCCTGTCTGATTTCTTTCTCAATAAAGTCAATGTCTTCAGAATAATCATTAGATATCTTCCTAGCCTTATCTGCTGTTAGCTTCTTTCTTTTCCAAACAACTTCTTTCGTGTCGCATAGAATTAGGTCTGCAATAAAGAGAATTGAAGTAATAGAACAAGCAATAATCGTTAAAATATTTAATTCTGTCATATATTCCCTCCTAATGAAAATGCTATCTTTCGAGATATATAGATAATATTGTGCGTTGCAATAATTTTAATACAATATATAGCATATACATATATCATCACACACTATATATCGTGCTAAAATATAGATGAAACGATTCTTTCATCTGCTTATCTCATTACATTTTTCAGCAATGTAACCCTTGTTAATAGACCTACACCACCAGGAACAGGAGTTACATAGCAATTTTCATAATGACATTCGACTTCTTCTCTGTTAATATCTCCACACAATTTGCCATATTCATCTCTATTGATGCCAACATCTATAATAATGGTATTACCATAAAAACAAGAAGAATCAAATTTCTTAGGCTTGCCAATTGCAGAAATAACAATATTTGATAATATCATTAAATGTTCCATATGATATTTTTCTGTTTTGCTGTTGCAACTAATAACTGTCGCACCTTTATCAATCATCATGTTTACAAGTGGCTTCCCAACTATCTCACTTCTTCCGATGACAGTTACTAATTTACCTCTTAAATCAATGTCATTAGCTTCGAGCCAATCCATAATTCCCTGCGGAGTGCATGGATTATAAAGTGAATCTCTTCTGAAACCATCTACATCTTTTTCTGGACTAATGAACTGCTGCAATGTTTTTACATTGTATTTGTCTGGAATAGGAAGCTGAATGATGATTCCATCAACTTCCTCTGATTTATCAAGTTCTTTAATGATTTGGCACAAGTCTGATTCGTCAAGATTTTCATAATCTGTAATATGTACATGATTAAACTTGATACCAACATACTCACAATCTTTTCGTTTGCCATTTACATAAGAGTTGCTTGCTGCGTCATCTCCAATCTGAATTACTGTAAGGCAACGCTGTCTTGGTGATTTTTCGCATAACTCTTTTAGTTCTTCCTTTAGATTAGCTGCGTATTCTTTACATGAAATTTTAATCATTTGATTCTCCTTATAACTGTTCCAGTAAACTTCTAATAGGTTCTCTACCAATGTTTTCTTTAGCCCAACTAATATATCCAGGATTCATTTCAGCAACATCAATAAGTTTCTGTCCTTTATATTTACCAAAATTTAAGACATATTCATCAAGTTTTGGCACACTATCTTCTTTGATTTCACCAAGGATTTCGTCTAATTCATCTTCATAAGTCATATCTAAGTTTGGTCTACTTGATAAGTAATCACAAAGATGTACAAGAAACTGGTCATCTGTTTCTGGCTTAGGAAGAACTACTTTGCTTCTTTTTGTAGATGTCCATTCACCTGAATGACTCTCACATAATCTAGCAATATAGTCCTTAAGTTCTTGGCTGATATCATGCTCAACTACTGTCTCACGAATCCATTTCCCTGCAATTAGAGGGTGATCATGCAATGAATACTGCGAACCATTCAGACCACATTTTATAGCATCATGGAAAATTGGAGTGCATCTTAAGCAATCTCTTTTAACTGGATCAGTCTTTTCTTTAACATATTCCAAGTCAAGTATGTAATTCATAATCTCAGCAAACATAAGAATATGCATTAGCTGTCCGTGTGTCTTACACTGTGTTGCGTTATGATATTTAAGTGATGTGCTGCTTGGAATCATGAAGATATAATCTGGAATATCATTAATCATGTCTTCGCAATAATTCTTAATCTCTTCTGTTTCAAACTTTGTTAGAAGTTCCTCAAAAACTTTTACTTTATTCATTTATTCTCCTTTTAAGAATGTTTGTAACATTGTTTTTCTATCAAAATTTTCCTTCTTTTTAAGTGCATTATTTACTGTACGAATCTCTCCAAGGTGATAACATTTTTCTTTTGCTCTACTTTCTCCTACATATAACAAAT
>OJAC01000354.1_pt1 | contig 41570 bp, 40 predicted proteins | sample 1588701 | NCBI WGS metagenome assembly OJAC01 (sample SAMN03283256) | human gut metagenome | biome: human-associated habitat; material: feces | host: Homo sapiens | place: USA | collected 2013 | reverse complement strand
TTGTGGGAGTGCGTAGCACGGAGCAATCCGTAGGCATCAAAGTCGGGGGCTTTTGCCCCCGACTTCATTTTTATTCTTTTATAAAAGTTCTCTGATTATTTTATCGTACCTTATACTTCAGTACTTTAATAATCGTAATTATTTCTTTGGTGTAATTTCTTTATTCCCACCCATATATGGCTGAAGAACCTCAGGAATCTTTACAGATCCGTCTGCCTGAAGGTTATTCTCAAGGAATGCGATCAACATTCTCGGTGGAGCAACAACTGTATTATTCAATGTATGTGCAAAGTAGCTGCCTTTTTCACCTTTAATACGGATACCAAGTCTTCTTGCCTGAGCGTCTCCAAGGTTGGAGCAACTTCCTACTTCGAAATATTTTTTCTGTCTTGGTGACCATGCCTCTACATCTACTGATTTTACTTTCAGATCAGCCAGGTCTCCTGAACAACATTCCAGAGTACGAACCGGAATATCCATGGAACGGAAAAGATCTACTGTATTTTTCCACAGCTTGTCATACCACTCTTTACTGTCTTCTGGCTCGCAGACAACAATCATTTCCTGCTTCTCAAACTGATGGATTCTGTATACCCCACGTTCCTCAATTCCATGAGCACCTTTTTCTTTTCTGAAACATGGAGAATAGCTTGTCAGAGTCTGTGGCAGCTCTGTCTTATCTAAGGTTGTACCAATAAATTTACCGATCATAGAATGTTCACTTGTACCGATAAGATAAAGGTCTTCACCTTCGATCTTATACATCATTGCGTCCATTTCAGCAAAGCTCATAACGCCCGTTACAACATTGCTTCTGATCATAAACGGCGGAACACAATAAGTAAATCCTCTGTTGATCATGAAATCTCTTGCATAAGCGATTACTGCTGAATGCAGTCTTGCAATATCTCCCATCAGATAGTAGAATCCATTTCCTGCCACTCTTCTTGCAGCATCAAGGTCAATTCCGTTAAAAGATTCCATAATCTCTGTATGATACGGGATTTCAAAATCAGGAACAACCGGCTCTCCAAATCTCTCTACCTCAACATTTTCACTGTCATCTTTTCCGATCGGTACAGAAGGATCAATAATATTGGGAATGATCATCATATTCTTTTTGATCTTTTCTTCTACCTCTTTTTCTTCTTCAGAAAGTTCATTGATTCTTCCGTTACTCTCTGCTACTTTCTTTTTCAGTGCTTCTGCTTCTTCAAGCTTCTTCTGAGCCATCATTGCACCAATCTCTTTGGAGGCTTTATTTTTCTCTGCACGAAGTGCCTCTACTTCCTGCTTGATTTCTCTGTTTCTTTTATCCAGTTCGATCACTTCATCTACCAGAGGAAGTTTTTCATCCTGAAACTTATTCTTAATATTCTGTTTTACAACATCCGGATTGCTTCTTAAAAATTTAATATCTAACATAATTCTTTCCTTTCATTCCCTTTACTTAATTTTTAGAACTTTTTATATCATATTCTTCCTGATAGATTGCTTTTTCCAAACAATCTCTTTCTTCCTCAGAAAGCTCAATATAACTTTCACCTTTTATCACTTCTTTGATATAAGTATAGCATCCTTCTCTGCTATGCATTGCATTAAGAATCCATCCTGTATTATTTTCATCCAACATAGTCAATGCAAAACTGAGATCTCCTCCCATCTCATGAAATGCGTCATACTTTACAATACCAACTTTCTGATAATGTCCTTCCATCTTTTTATAGATTTTATCAATTTCTTCTCGATTTTCTTCTGCAAGCTTTTCAATTTTTTTCAGCTTTTCAAACCGGCGAAAGATTGATTTTTCCAGACTCTTTCCATTTTTCCCCTTCATAAATACATTATAGCTGTTCTGTAAGCGATTATATTTATCATAAACCAGACATAGTAATACGATAATTGCCACTTGCAGCACAAATAGAATAACAAACAGGTAGAACGGATCTATCCCGAGACTCCCTAGTATTCCGCCCATTATTTATACATCTCCTTTTACTTATTCTCCCCTTGGTATTGTCATGAGCAGATCATAAATACGCTCAAGTTCTTCCTCTGAATAATATTCTATCTCGATTTTTCCTTTTCCATTCGCTTTTTGGTTCACACTGACTTTTGTTCCCATAATATTCTTTATCTGCTCTTCTATATTTTCATATATGAACGTATGTTCTGGCTTTTCTTTTTTAACTTCCTTTTTAGGATTCTTAAGTGCTTTTACCAACTTTTCAGTCTCTCTTACACTTAATTTTTCATCAAAAATCTTATTTGCCAGTATGAACTGCTGTTCTTCATCATCTATTGCAAGTAACGCTCTTGCATGTCCTGTACTGATCATATCATCTATGATCATTTGCTGGACTCTTGGACTCAGTTTCAGCAGACGCATCGAGTTAGTAACTGCTGTTCTGCTCTTTGATACCCGTTCTGCAACTTCATCCTGCTTTAACTGAAATTCCTGAAGAAGTCTTTTAAATGCCATAGCCTCTTCAATAGGGTTCAGGTTCTCTCTTTGAATATTTTCTATCAGAGAAATTTCAACAATTTCCTGGTCTGTATAGTCTTTTACAATAATCGGAACTTCTTTGATTCCTGCAAGTTTTGCAGCACGCCATCTTCTTTCCCCGGCAATAATTTCATAATAATTTTTCTTTTTTTGCACAAGAAGTGGCTGTAAAATACCGAATTGCCTGATAGAATCTGCAAGTTCCATAAGTGCATCTTCATCAAAATCTTTTCTGGGCTGATCCCGGTTCGGTTCAACCTCATTGATCCTTACCATGATTTCTCCCGATTTTGGTGAATCATTCTCCTTTTCCTGCTTCTTTTCAACTTTTGAATCAGAAATGTCATTTTTTTTATTAGGTATAAGACTATCAAGTCCCTTACCTAATCCACTTTTCTTCCCCGGCATATTTATTCTTCTCCTTTATTGATCACTTCTTCTGCTAATAACAGATAGCTCTCTGTTCCCTTTGATTTTGGGTCATAGAGATTGATTGGCATTCCATAACTTGGTGCCTCGGCTAATCTTACATTTCGCGGAATGATCGTCTTATAGATATTCTGATTCAAATTATCCTTTACATTTTCAACAACCTGCAAAGATAAATTTGTTCTTGCATCATACATAGTAAATACAACACCCTCAATCTCCAGTTCTGGATTCAGGCGTTCCTGCACAAGTTCAATCGTATGAATAAGCTGGCTTAATCCCTCCAATGCGTAATACTCACATTGAATTGGAACAAGGACCGAATCAGATGTTGTCATTGCATTAATGGTCAACATACTAAGTGCCGGAGGACAATCAATAATGATAAAGTCATATTTTTCTTTTACTTTGTTGACTTCATCCCTGAGAATGTATTCTTTATTGTCCACACCTATCAATTCAATCTCTGCGGCCGAAAGATCTATATTTGATGGAAGAACATCGAGATTTTCAATTACTTCTTCATATATACACTCTTCTATTCCTATATTTCCAATTATCAGATCGTATACTGTTTTCTCGACTTCATTTTTATCGACTCCAAGACCACTGGACATATTTCCCTGTGGATCCATATCAATTGCCAATACTTTTTTCCCAAGACTAGCTAATGATGCCGATAAGTTAATTGCCGTTGTCGTCTTCCCTACACCGCCTTTTTGATTAGCGATTGCTATAATTCTTCCCATCTTCGTACTCCTTTCTTTCGGACACTTCATTATTATATCATCTTTCTTTTCATTATTCCATAACATCATCTATTAAAAATCAAAAAAATGTTTCACGTGAAACATTCTTTATTAACTTTCTATGATTTACGACTAACGTTTCACGTGAAACATTCTTTATGTCTTTATTTGTTTTACAAAATGTAGTATAATTATGTCAGATGATGCTCACCATTTTACAGGCAAAATTATCATTTTTGCATCATTAAATTTATAAAGGCAGGTGACTATTTTGAGTTTAAAGAAAAATCTTACATTTTTTACTGCACTGACCGGGACAGTAATTGGTACGATGCATGTAGTGAACAGAATCTTTCAATACATTTCTACCGCGGATAATATTCTTTCAGATGATAAATACGATTACTATAATTGGAGATTTGGAAAAATTACTTACAAGAAGACCGGATCAGGATCACCCGTTCTCCTGATTCATGATTTAAATGTATGTTCTTCTTCCTACGAATTTGAAAAAGTCTGTTCCAAATTATCAAAGACAAATACTGTATATTCGATAGATCTGCTGGGATGTGGTCGTTCAGATCGTCCTGCATTTACTTATACTAATTTTCTTTATGTAGAGCTGATTACTAACTTTATCAAGCATATTATTGGAGAAAAAACAGATGTAATTGTATCCGGTGAATCGTGTCCATTTGTATTGATGGCATGTGCTAATGATGATTCTATTATTAATAAGGTAGTGATGATTAATCCTCCGAATCTTGTAAAAATGGCCAAAATACCTACTAAAGCAAGTAAATTATTTAAAAAGCTTATTTTTACACCGGTTATTGGTACATTTATCTACAACTTGAATGTAAATAAGAAGACAATCCTTCAGAAATTTATCTTTTCTTATTATTATGCTCAAAATGATATTAAAGAAAGGGATATTCTGACTTATTTTGAATCATCCCATAAAGACCATACGCATTCCAAATATCTTTATGCTTGTCAAAAGTCACGATATTTAAATGCAAATATTGTTCACTGCCTTTCCAGACTGACGAACAGTATTTATATTATAGTTGGAAATTCTAACCCGGAAAATATTCTTGCAGCTAATGAATATCAGAATTATCTTCCTTCTATTGAAATTAAGGGAATCGCAAAGACAAAACAGATGCCACATATGGAAAAACCTGAAGAGTTCTTTAGCGATGTAAAGATTTTCTTATCTGATGCTCAATAATTAAATTGATGCCAGGGTCAAAAGGTCTGAAACCACGTGTGCTTGCACACTGGTGGTAGAATGACCTTGAGACCCTGGCATCTTAAATTTAATACGCTCAATACTTAATGAGATATGTAATTTTAAGCGATTTTCAAATGAGTTTTCCACAAAAAGTAAAAAGTTATCCACATTATCCACATAAGATATCAACATCATGTGAATATCTTATGTGGATAATGTGGATAACTTTCTTGGTGTTTTACTTTTTTAAAGGTTCTTTTGATGGCAAACCTGCTTTTCTTGGATATTTCCCGGCTGTATTCTTAACTTTTTTGATTTTCACAAGCGATCTTCCCATGTCTGTACCGGGTAACTGGAATTTATCCACATCTGTTATCTTTCCTCCCAGTACTTTTACTGCAAATTCTGCATCTCTTATCTCCTCATCAGAATCCCCACTTTTATAGGAAATAAACTCTCCTTCTACTTTTACAAACGGAAGACAATATTCACTCAATGTCGCAAGATTGGCCACCGCTCTCGATACACACAGATCAAAACATTCTCTGTATTCCTTTTTCTTTGCAAAATCTTCTGCTCTTCCGTGAATTGTACGGATTTTTTCTAATCCCAACGTACGAATCACTTCATCAAGAAATTTAATTCTTTTATTTAATGAATCCAATAATACAACTTCCAGTTCCGGATACACTATTTTGAGTGGTATTCCCGGAAATCCGGCTCCTGTTCCTATATCGATCACCGACTGAACCTGATGCATATCCTTCACTCTCGCGATTGAAAGACTGTCTGTAAAATGCTTTAAGTTTACTTCTTCATACTCCGTAATTCCTGTAAGATTCATTACTTTATTCCATTCTACAAGAAGTTCATAATATTGATCGAACTGTTCTTTCTGATGTTCATTCAACTCTATTCCAAGATTTGCAAGCTCTTCAGTAAATTTTTCACCGCTTCTGCTCTCTCTCTGTTCTTTCTCCACTGTCACCCTCCTATATTCTTTTTGCTGCTTTACGTTTTTGGGTATAATATATAGTATATAATATATTGCATGCTATATATCATATCTTAATCGACCCATCTGGTGCCTGAAGCTGCTTTGCAGCGATCATGATCGTCATTCGCCGCTCGCACTGAAAAAGCTGTGCTTTCTCCTGCTCGCTAACCCCCATTCTATCCTGTATATATAATATAAATCTATTTTTTATTTACTTCCAAGATATACAAGAAGGACTGAGATATCTGCCGGTGATACTCCGGAAATCCTCGATGCCTGACCAATAGAAGCCGGACGGATCTGATTCAGTTTCTGCTTAGCCTCCAGCCTGAGACTCTGAATTGAATCATAATCAATATTTTCCGGTATCCGCTTATTCTCAAGTTTCTTAAACTGCTCTACCTGACGCATCTGACGCTTAATATAGCCGTCATATTTTATATTGATATCGACCTGTTCCTTCACATCATATGGAAGCTCCGGCCGTGCATTGTCCACCGGAGCCAGTTTTTCATAGGATAATTCCGGTCTGCGGATCAGCTCTGCCAGTGTGGTTCCTGATGTAAGCGGCGTACTTCCGTATGCCTCCAATAACTTCTGCACTGCTTCTGAAGTACCTAAATTTACATGATTAACACGCTCTATTTCCTTTGCGATCAGTTCTTCCTTTTTCAGCAGGCGTGCGTATCTTTCATCATCAATCAATCCAACCTCATGCCCGATTGCCGAGAGTCTGATATCTGCATTATCCTGCCTTAAAAGCAGCCTGTATTCTGCTCTTGAGGTCATCATACGATACGGTTCGTGGCTCTCTTTTGTCACCAGATCATCGATCAGGACACCGATATATCCCTGGGAACGGTCAATCACGATTCCTTCTTTTCCCTGCAATTTTCTTGCAGCATTAATTCCTGCGATCAGCCCCTGTGCAGCCGCCTCTTCATAACCGGAACTTCCATTAAACTGTCCACCGCTGAAGAGTCCTTCGATTGCTTTAAATTCCAGGGTACTCTTTAACTGCCGGGCATCAATGCAGTCGTATTCGATTGCATATGCATTTCTTATAATCTTTGCATGTTCCAGTCCCGGAACACTCCGATACATCTCATACTGAACATCCTCAGGCAGTGAGCTGGACATTCCACCCACATACATCTCCGTGGTCTCATTTCCCTCCGGTTCAATGAACACCTGATGTCTGTTCTTATCCGGGAACTTAACGACTTTATCTTCAATAGACGGACAGTATCTCGGACCTGTTCCCTCAATCGCCCCTGAAAAGAGCGGTGAACGGTTCAGATTGCTTCTGATGATCTCATGCGTCCTTTCATTTGTATAGGTCAGCCAGCAGGAAGCCTGGTCAATCTGAACACTTTCCGGGTCTGTCGTAAAGGAAAACGGCACAACCCGTTCATCCCCCTTCTGCTCTTCCATTTTTGTAAAATCAATGGAATTTTTATCAATCCGGGCAGGTGTTCCCGTCTTAAACCGATACATTCTGATCCCCAGTGCTTTCAGACTGTCAGTCAGGTAATTTGCACTTTGCAGCCCGTTAGGCCCTGTATGCGTGCTTATTTCGCCGTAAATGCAGCGAGCCTTCAAATATGTGCCTGTGCATAATACGACCGCTCTACAGCGGTATATCGCACCTGAATAGGTCTGTACACCGGTAATCTTCCCGTCTTCTGTCAGAAGCTCTGTTACTTCCATCTGCCGGATATCCAGATTCTCCTGCTTCTGCAGTACCTGACGCATGGTTCTGCTGTAATTTGCTTTATCAGCCTGAGCTCTGAGCGAATGAACTGCCGGTCCTTTGGAGCTGTTCAGCATCTTTGACTGGATAAATGTACGGTCAATGACCTTTCCCATTTCCCCGCCAAGTGCATCCAGTTCTCTTACAAGATGACCTTTGGAACTTCCACCGATATTTGGATTACACGGCATCAGTGCAATACTGTCTACACTTACCGTAAACATCACTGTCTTAAAACCAAGCCTTGCCGTTGCCAGTGCCGCCTCACATCCTGCATGCCCTGCACCGACTACAGCCACATCATATTCATCTTTATTTTCCCATACAGAATTTGCTGAATATTTCATTTACTAAATCTTCTCCCATTGATTCTCCCGTAATATTTCCAAGTTCTTCATAAGCATCCATCAGATCGATCGAATAAAAATCCTCCGGCATACCGTTCTCGATACTTTCTATTACTTTTTTCATACTTTCCAGTGCATTCACCAATGCATTTTTCTGTCTCGCATTGGTAATATAAATTTCCTCATTAAAGGAAATATTTCCACGCAGGAACATTTCCTTTAATGTATCCTGAAATGTCTGGATCCCCTGCTCTTCTTTTGCGGAAATCTGGATCACCGGAATATTTTCTGATACTTGATACCTCTGACCTTCTGATTTTTCTGTCTGCTCTGCTTCTTTTTTCAGATTAGAAATTTTTTCACGGATGAGGTTTTCATCAACCACCGTCTCCAGGTCTGATTTATTCAAAAGTATAATTGCTTTCTTATCATAAATCAATCTCATGATTTTTTCATCATTTTCATCCAGTTTTTTTGATGCATCCACCACATAAATAATCAGATCGGCTTTCTGAGCATATTCTTTTGCTTTATCTACACCCATTTTTTCTACTAAATCCTCAGTCTGACGGATTCCCGCAGTATCGATCACATTCAGATTCAGTCCCTGCAGTCTGATCTGTTCCTCCAGGACATCCCTGGTTGTTCCTGCAATATCAGTTACGATCGCCCGCTCATGCCCTGCAAGCAGGTTTAAAAGAGAAGACTTCCCGGCATTCGGTTTTCCCACAATTACAGTCTGAATCCCCTCTTTCATGATTCTTCCATCATCCGCAGAGTCAATCAGTTTCTGTAATTTTTCAATGATCTCTTCTGACACGCCTTTCAATATTTCTCCATATCCATCCACACTGATATGTTCCGGGTCATCCAGTGCCGTTTCGATAAATGCAGTATGATACAGAATCTTACTCCGCAGTTCATTAATGGCTGATTTCACACTGCCTTTCAACTGACTGACAGAACTCTGCAGGGCATATTCATTTTCAGAATTGATCAGGTCGATCACCGCCTCTGCCTGTGACAGATCCATTTTCCCGTTCAGGAAAGCTCGTTTAGTAAATTCTCCCGGTTCTGCCGCTCTTGCACCGTATTTCAAAACCGTTTCCAACACCCTGCTCACTACATACGTTCCACCGTGACAATTAATTTCTACTGTATCCTCTCCGGTAAATGTCCGTGGTCCATGCATGACCATCATAAGGACTTCATCCACCGTCTCTTCTCCGTCTGCAATATGTCCATAATGAATTGTATGGCTCGGCACTTCTGTTATCTTTTCTTTTCCCCTGTATACTTTATCTGCTATTTCCAGAGCCTCGTTTCCGCTCAGTCTGACGATTCCAATTCCTGAATTGGTCATCCCGGTGGAAATAGCTGCGATCGTATCCTTTTTCATATTCACACTGCCTTTCTAAAGCTGAAAAAAGGACGTTTCACAACCTCACGAAAGTATCCGTGAAGCGTAAACGTCCTTTCGCTTCAAATGATTATCTCTTTAATGTTATAACAACTTTTCTGTAAGGCTCTTCTCCTTCACTGTGCGTTGTTACATAAGGATCTGACTGAAGTGCTGAGTGAATGATCCTTCTTTCATACGGATTCATTGGCTCAAGTGCAACCGGTCTTCTGTTCCTTTTTACTTTATGTGCAATGTTCTTTGCAAGATGCTTCAACGTCTCTTCTCTTCTTGCCCGATAATTTTCTGTATCAAGCTTTACTCTTACATAACCATCCTGATGCTTGTTCGCAACACGGTTTGCAAGATACTGAAGAGAATCCAGCGTCTGACCTCTCTTACCGATCAGGATTCCCATATGCTCACCACGCAGGTCTGCACAAAGTGCTCCATCTTCATCGATAGAAATTTCGATCTCAACTTCCATATTCATTGCCTTCATTGTATCTGCAAGGAAAGTCTTTACTGCTTCAACTGTCTGTGGCTGAACCTCTGCAAGTTCTCTTGCTTTCTTCGGCTCTTCTGCAGGCCTCTCTTCCTGCTTCTCAACCACAGGAGCCTCTTCTTTTACTTCTGCTTTTACCGGCTCTGCAATTTCTTCTGCTTTTTCTTCCCTGATTTCTTCAACCGGTGCAAACGGTTCTTCCTCAACAACTTCTGGTTCTGATTCAGGCTTTCTTCTTGCCTCGATCACTGCCTGCTTCATACCGATTCCAAGGAATCCGGAACTTCCCTTTTCAATTACTTCATATTCCAGTCTGTCGCTTGTTACGCCTAACTGAATCATTGCCTCTGTAATAGCGTCATCTACTGTCTTAGCTGATACTCTGATACTACCATTCATCTCGATTCCTTCCTTTCTCATACTCAGATACTTTTACCGATCTGATCAGGACAGACAACTCTTTATCTTTATTTTTTCTTTTTCTTTTTAGAATCCTTTTCCGCACTTTCCACCTTTGGTTCTGCGGTCTCAAGTCCCTGATTATATCTGCTTACAAGATTTGCCTTTGAAGTAAGGCTGCCCGGCTTTGCTTTCTGAGCCCTTGCCTGAGCCTCCTGAATCTTTGAATCTCTTTCGGATTCACTGATCCCTGACTGTCCTTTTGTCACTTTTCCGGCATTTCTTGTACTTGTTGTAGCCATCTTATTGATCTCTTTTGCCGGAGCACCATGCTTCTCTCTCTTCTTCTGAGCTTTTTTCTGATTCTCTGCGATCATTTCATCCAGAGACTTTGTGCTAAGGTACTTATTGATTGCAAGCTGCTGTATGCATCTTACAATTGCACTTGCTGCCCAGTAAAGACCAAGACCTGCCGGAAGTGTGAATCCCATTACGACTGAGATCAGCGGCATCGTATATGTCATGGCATTCATAGAACCTGCCATCGGGTTGTCCTTATCTGCCGAAGCTGCATTTGGCTGAAGCTTCACACTGATAAACTGAGTCAGACCTGCAAGAACAGGAATCAGTACTGCAAGGATCACTCCGACGATAGAACCGTTATGAAGTGCTGTTGTCAACTGAGTGAGTGGCTGCTCACCGATATTGATTCCAAGGAAACTGTTCAGGTGAGTTACCTGGTTCATCGTCTGATGAGCAAGATCCGAAATACTCGGGATCTTATCTAACAGCTTATCCCATGTGGAATCCTGAAATTTATAAAGTACATTTACAATTGTATCTACCTGAGAATAATCATTTGTCTTTGCACTCATGAGAACCGGGCTTGCTTCTCCGATCTTCTCCATGATCTTCTGGAATCCATCTGTATTCATGATGGCTTCTGTTACAGGCATATAGACATTCTTCACACCCTTAACGTAGGTCGGAATGTCTCTGATTACAGGATACAAAGCAAAAAGAATCGGCATCTGGATCAACATTGGAAGACATCCGCCGCTCATGGAAGTTCCGTACTTCTCATAAACCATATTGATTTCTTCCTGCTGCTTCATCATTGAAGCCTGATCTTTCTTTCCTTCGTATTTCTTCTGGATCTTTTTGATCTCAGGCTGCATTACAGCCGACATTTTTGAAAATTTCTGTTGTTTGATTGTAAGTGGGATCATCAGAGTATAAACGATGATCGTGAAAATGATGATACATACACCAATGTTCTCAATTCCGATCGCACTCAGAACATTAAAGATCCCATTCATTACCTGACCCAGCAGCCAGGCAATCTGCTTGATAATAGGCCAGTCTCCATAGCCTGAAGCTAAAAGTCCATAAACTTCCATTACTTATCCTCCTTAAGGTACCGGATCATATCCGCCTTTTGAAAAAGGATTGCAGCGCAGGACTCTCCATATTGCCAGCACACCGCCCTTTAAAGCACCGTATTTTTCGATTGCTTCAAGTGCGTACTGAGAACAAGTTGGATAATATTTACACGTATTATATCTTTTCATTTTGGATAAATACTTTCTGTAAAAGCGAATCATCCATAAAAGGATGCGTTTCATATGCGCCACTTCCCTTTCAATGATCGTTTCAGATATAGATGTGATGAAGCTTTCCAAGATGGATCAGTGCATTCTCAATCTCATGGTAAGACTTTTCCTTCGCACTTGTTCTCGCAATGACTACAATGTCATATCCACACTGGAAATGTTCTTCCGATAACCGGTAGCTTTCTCTGATCAGCCGCGTAAGATGATGTCTGACCACACTGTTCCCTACCTTTTTACTGACTGATATACCGACTCGGTTCTTATTTTGTTCATTGGGGATAATATACATTACAAGACATTTATTTGCATAGGACTTTCCATTCTTATAGACATACTGAAAATCCCTGTTTTTCTTTAAAGATTCGGAAAATTTCATCAATACCCTCTTCACTGCTTTTCATGCATTTAAGCTTTTTTAAATAGAAGAAAAGGCCACATATATGCGGCCTATGCTGATAACTGCTTTCTTCCTTTTGCTCTTCTAGCTGCCAGAACTTTTCTTCCGCCTGCTGTACTCATTCTTGCTCTGAATCCGTGAACTTTAGATCTTGATCTCTTTTTTGGCTGAAATGTCATTTTCATTTTCTTACACCTCCCTTTACCTGATATACCTTATATAATAAAGTATTCACAATATTAACTCTTCTACTGTCTCCATTCGAGAAGACATCGCTCTAAATTATAATTGGAAAATGCCCTAAAGTCAAGCATTCTGTTGCAATTTTCACCTGTAAACTTTTAAATTTTTTTGATTTTTAATTTTCCCACATAAACGTGGATAAAATTAAAAATCCCGCAAAGCCTTATTTTATCGGCATTACAATAGTTTCTCCACACATTTATCCCACCCTTATCCATGAGTTATCCACAAAGTTATCAACATATGTGGATAACTTGTGGAAAAACCGTGTATAACAACTAAATATTGTGTAGAAAACTATAAAATAATGTCGGAAAACCTTGTATTTCCTCGATTTTTGCGGTGTGGAAACTGTTTATAAAGTTATACACATTGATTTTTCATTGCTTATGAAGCTTTTTTGATGTAAAATGTAGTGGAGAGAGTCTACCCAAATTTCTCTCTATTATATTGATTAGGAGTTACTTTCGATGAACATTGTAGAAAAAAATTGGAATCAGATATTAAATAAGATGAAGCAGGAATACTGTTCGTCAAATATTGCCTATAATACCTGGGTTGCACCTTTGACTGTCTATGAAGTCAAAGATAATACTGTATACATTCTTGTCAAATTAAAGGCAAGTCTTGAACATATTGAAGAAAAATATCTGCTTCCTTTTAAAGTCTGCATCGCTGAGATTACCGGTGTAGAATATGAAGTTGCCTTTGTTACGGAAAATACCGCCGTAATTCAGGAAAAAAAGGACATTGCAGTTAAAAATACCCGTGTTAATGCAATTTATGAAAAAGCAAATCTGAATCCGAAATATACATTTGATACCTTTGTTGTCGGAAGCAACAACCGTTTTGCACATGCTGCTTCTGTTGCGGTTGCTGAATCTCCGGGCGAAAGCTACAATCCTCTTTTCTTATATGGAGGTGTAGGACTTGGAAAGACTCATCTGATGCACTCGGTTGCCCATTATATTTTAAAGCACGATCCGTCTAAAAAGGTACTTTATGTAACCAGTGAGACCTTTACGAATGAACTGATCGAAGCTCTGAAAGTCGGTAAAAATGGAAATGAAATGGCTATGACCAGCTTTCGTGAAAAGTACCGGAACAACGATGTGCTTCTCATCGACGATATCCAGTTTATTATAGGTAAGGAAAGTACACAGGAAGAGTTTTTCCATACCTTTAATAATCTGCACCTTGCCGGAAAGCAGATCATCATCTCCAGTGATAAACCTCCAAAAGATATGGAAACACTGGAGGCCAGACTTCGTACCCGTTTTGAATGGGGTATGATCGCAGATATTTCCTCACCTGATTATGAGACAAGAATGGCGATCCTGCGTAAAAAAGAAGAACTGGACGGACTGGAAAAATACCATATTCCAGATGAAGTTATGCAGTATATCGCCAATAATATCAAATCCAATATCCGTGAGCTGGAGGGATCTCTGAATAAACTGATTGCACTTTCTAATCTTGAAAATAAACCGATCGACATTCCTCTTGCTGCCGAAGCATTGAAAGATATGATTTCACCGGATGATAACCGTGCCGTTTCACCGGAATTGATCATTGAAGTCGTTTCCGAACACTTTAATGTACCTGTTGCTGAACTGAAAGGCAAAAAAAGGAATGCTGAAATCGTACTTCCACGCCAGATTGTCATGTATCTTTGCAGAAATATGACTGATACACCGTTAAAATCCATTGGTGCATTACTTGGTGGAAAGGATCATGCATCCATCAGCCATGGAGTTAAAAAGATCGAACAGGATATGAAGACAGATGAAGCTTTAAATAATACTATTAATATTATCAGGAAGAAGATCAATCCTATTTAACAGGAATTGTATCTGCCTTTTATTCCCTTAACAGTAAACTATTATGTTGATAACTATGTAGATAAAGTGTGGATTCTTATGTGGAAAAGATATGGATAAGTTTACCATTGATTTTCAACAGATTTTTATCCCCACAGTTTCCACAAGAAATTATTTTGATATCTACAGAGTTTTCCATATGCGAAAAGCCTTAATTTATAAGGGCTGGAAGTAGTTTTTCACTTATCCACAGCCCCTATTACTGATAAGACGGAATTTTTTTCATTTATATATCTATAAAAGCCGCTCCGGAACTTTATCCACAAACCCGGTACGGACCCGAAAGGAGTTATCATCATATGAAAATTATTTGTACGAAATCAAATCTTGTAAAAGGAGTCAGCATTGTTTCAAAAGCTGTTCCATCTAAGACAACCATGCCAATCCTTGAATGTATTCTTATTGATGCTACTACAGATGTTGTAAAGCTGACAGCAAACGATATGGAACTTGGCATTGAGACATCTATTGATGGCGACATTGTTGAACGTGGTATTATTGCCCTGAACGCAAAAATCTTTTCTGAAATCGTAAGAAAACTTCCGGACAGTGAAGTTACGATCGAGACAGAATCCGATAACCAGGCTCTGATTACCTGTGAAAAAGCAAAATTCAGCATTGCAGCTCAGTCAGGAGATGACTTCTCCTATTTACCTGCAATCGAAAGTAATGATTTTATCACGGTGTCTGAATTTACATTGAAAGAAGCAATCCGTCAGACCATTTTCTCTATCGCTGATAATGATACGAACAAAATGATGACCGGAGAATTGTTCGAGATCACAGAGAATGTTCTGAAAGTAGTATCTCTTGATGGTCACAGAATCTCAATCAGAAAGATTGATCTGAAAGATTCTTATGAACCAAGAAAAGTCATTGTTCCAGGAAAAACTCTGCAGGAGATCAGTAAAATCATTGGAGGAGAAGCTGAAGCAGAGGTCCAGATTTCATTTACAAAGAACCATATTGTATTTGAATTTGACAGAACAGTTGTTGTATCAAGACTGATTGAGGGAGAATATTTCAGAATTGATCAGATGCTTTCCAGTGACTACGAGACAAAAGTCCGGGTAAATAAAAGAGAATTACTGGATTGTATCGACCGTGCGACACTTCTGATCAAAGAAGGAGACAAGAAGCCGATCATCATTGATATCAAGGATGATGCAATGCAGATGATGATCAAATCACAGATCGGTTCCATGGATGAGGTAATTCTCTGTACAAAAGACGGAAAAGATCTGATGATCGGATTTAACCCGAAATTCCTGATCGATGCACTGAGAGTCATTGATGATGAAGAAGTAGATCTTTATTTCATGAATGCAAAAGCTCCATGCTTTATCAAGGATGAGGAACAAAGTTATATTTATCTGATTTTGCCGGTTAATTTTAATGCGGCAGTTTAGGAGAGAAAAATGGAACAATTTAAACTTCGTGAAAGTGATGAATTTATCAAACTTGGACAGGTACTGAAAGCTGCCGGACTGGTAGAAAATGGTGTGGAAGCAAAAGAGGTCATACAAAACGGACTGGTAGCTGTCAATGGTGAGATTGATACAAGACGTGGCAGAAAGCTGTATCCGGGCGATACAGCAACTTTTGATGGAAATGAAATAAAAATTGAAAAATAGTTGGAAAACGTGTAAAATAGCATATGAGAGTCTGTCTCAGGGATGCTATTTAGCGGTAGTGGGACAGATATGGTTATCAGATCTTTAAGATTAAAAAATTATAGAAATTATGATCTGCTGGATATGTCCTTTGATCCTAAGACGAATATCCTGTATGGCGATAATGCACAGGGAAAGACGAATATTTTAGAGGCTTTGTATTTGTCGGGAACGACAAAATCCCACAGGGGAACAAAAGACCGGGATATGATCCAGTTCGGGCATGATGAAGCACATCTTGAGATGGTCGTTGAAAAAAAGGGGCTTACTTTTCAGATCGATATGCATTTGAAAAAGAACAGTCCAAAAGGAATTGCAATCGACCGTATTCCGATCCGCAAGGCAAGTGAATTATTCGGAATCGTACATTTTGTATTTTTTTCGCCGGAAGATCTGAACATCATCAAAGAGGGACCGGCGGGAAGACGAAGATTTATCGATCTTGAGCTTTCGCAGCTTGATAAGATTTATTTGAGTAATCTGACGAATTATAACCGGATCATCAATCAACGCAATGCGTTGCTGAAAGATATTTATAATCATCAGAATCTTGCGGAGACACTGGATATATGGGATATGCAGCTTGCGGAATATGGTACAAGAGTACTGGAAAGACGCCAGCAGTTTATTGAACAGGTAAACGGGATTATTTCAGATATTCATTATCGCCTGACCGGTGGAAAGGAACGAATCTGTCTGTCATATGAATCGGGAACAGGCGGACGTTCACTGGAAGAAGCTTTGAAGAGGAACCGCGACAGAGATCTTCGGATGAAGAGTACTTCTGTCGGACCGCACAGAGATGATATCTGTTTCCTGAGTGGAGAGCTGGATATCCGGAAGTTCGGATCGCAGGGACAGCAGAGAACAACTGCGTTATCGTTAAAACTGGCAGAAATCGAGCTGGTAAAGCAGATGATAAAAGATACGCCTGTACTTTTATTGGATGATGTGTTGTCTGAACTGGATAAAAGCAGGCAAAACTATTTATTGGACAGTATTCATGATATTCAGACTGTAGTAACGTGTACGGGACTGGATGAATTTGTGAATCATAGATTTTCAATCAATAAAGTGTTCCATATCCAGGATGGAACGGTAGCAAAAGAAAACTAGGAGGTTGGAGAATGGGTGCATCAGGTACAGAATTTGACGCTGAATATGGAGCGGATCAGATTCAGATATTGGAAGGCTTGGAAGCCGTAAGGAAAAGACCCGGAATGTATATAGGCAGCACCTCTGTCAGAGGACTCCATCATCTTGTCTATGAGATCGTGGACAATGCGGTGGATGAGGCTTTGGCAGGATATTGCGATAAGATTGTTGTGGATATCAACAAGGATAATTCGATCACAGTTACAGATAATGGACGTGGTATTCCTGTAGGTATCAACCATAAGGCGGGTCTTCCAGCGGTGGAAGTTGTATTTACCATCCTTCATGCCGGCGGTAAATTCGGCGGTGGAGGCTATAAGGTATCCGGTGGTCTTCATGGAGTTGGTGCATCTGTTGTAAATGCCCTCTCAGAATGGCTGGAAGTAGAAATCTGCCATGAAGGAAAAATTTATAAGCAGCGTTATGAACGGGGAAAGGTATGTTATAAGCTGCGGATCGAGGGAGACTGTGATCCAGAGCTGACAGGGACAAAAGTAACATTCCTTCCGGATAAAGAGATTTTTGAGGAGACGGTTTTTGATTATAATACGTTAAAGCAACGTTTCCGTGAAATGGCATTTCTGACCAAGGGACTGAAGATCCAGTTGCGGGATCTTCGGGAAGAGGAAGTCCATGAGCATACATTCCACTATGAAGGTGGGATTAAAGAGTTTGTTACTTACCTGAATAAAAGCAAGACTCCTCTTTATGACCAGATTATTTACTGCGAGGGAATGAAAGATAACGTTTATGTTGAGGTTGCAATGCAGCATAACGATTCTTACAATGAGACGACATATGGTTTTGTAAATAATATTACAACACCGGAAGGCGGAACGCATATTGCAGGATTCAGAAGCGCATTAACGAAGACATTTAATGATTATGCAAAGAAAAATAAACTGCTCAAAGAAAGCGAACAGCTTTCGGGCGATGATATCCGTGAAGGATTGACGGCAATCATCAGTGTCAAGATCGAAGATCCACAGTTTGAAGGACAGACCAAGCAGAAACTCGGTAACAGTGAAGCAAGGGGAGCGGTTGATAATATCGTGCGTACCCAGCTTGAGATCTTTTTAGAGCAGAATCCGAGTGTCGCAAAGCTGACGATTGATAAATCCATGATGGCACAGCGTGCAAGGGAAGCGGCAAGAAAGGCAAGAGACCTTACGAGAAGAAAATCTGCCCTGGAGGGAATGTCTCTTCCAGGAAAACTGGCAGACTGCTCAGATAAAGATCCTTCCAAATGTGAGATTTATATCGTCGAGGGAGATTCTGCCGGCGGTTCAGCGAAGACGGCCAGAGACCGTGCAACGCAGGCAATTCTTCCGCTGAGAGGAAAAATTCTGAACGTGGAAAAAGCACGTCTGGATAAAATTTACGGAAATGCGGAGATCAAGGCAATGATCACTGCATTCGGAACAGGTATCCATGATGATTTTGATATTTCAAAACTGAGATATCATAAGATCATTATCATGACAGATGCCGATGTAGACGGTGCCCATATCAGTACATTATTATTGACATTTATGTATCGGTTTATGCCTGATCTTATCAAAGAAGGATATGTATATCTTGCACAGCCTCCGCTGTATAAGCTGGAGAAAAATAAAAAAGTATGGTATGCATACAGTGATGAAGAACTGAATCAGATCCTGACAGAAGTTGGAAGAGATAATAATAATAAAATTCAGCGATACAAAGGTCTTGGTGAGATGGATGCCGAGCAGCTTTGGGATACGACCATGGATCCTGAACATAGAATCCTTCTCAGAGTTACGATGGATGATGAAACTTCCTCCGAACTCGACCTTACTTTCACCACACTGATGGGAGATAAAGTAGAACCACGAAGAGAATTTATCGAAGAAAACGCAAAATACGTACAAAATTTGGATATATAGTATTTAACAGCGACGAGCCACACAGTTTGTTCAGGAGCAATGGCGAGTTTACCCGGCAAGTGCTTTTGAACGAACTGTGTGGGTTGGCATTGGAAATGCCAACCCAGCGAAAAAATCGTAGATTTTCGAGATGGCGAGGAGCGTGAGTTCCGCAGGCTGTTATATTGAAAAATTCTCACCAATATCGACAGAATTAAGGAGATAAGAGATGGAAGACAATATTTTTGATAAAGTCCATGAAGTCGATCTGAAAAAGACGATGGAAACTTCCTACATCGATTATGCCATGAGTGTAATCGCATCCCGTGCCCTTCCTGATGTAAGAGACGGATTGAAGCCGGTACAGCGAAGAATCCTGTATTCAATGATCGAATTAAATAATGGCCCGGATAAGCCACACCGTAAATGTGCCCGTATCGTCGGTGATACAATGGGTAAATATCATCCTCACGGAGACAGCTCAATTTACGGAGCTTTGGTTAATCTGGCACAGGAATGGTCTACTCGTTACCCACTGGTAGATGGACATGGAAACTTCGGTTCCGTAGACGGAGATGGAGCAGCGGCCATGCGATATACAGAGGCACGTCTGAGTAAAATTTCCATGGAAATGACTGCTGACATCAATAAAGACACAGTAGATTTCACACCAAACTTTGATGAGACGGAGAAAGAACCTTCAGTTCTTCCATCAAGATTCCCGAATCTTCTTGTAAATGGTACATCAGGAATTGCCGTAGGAATGGCAACCAATATTCCGCCACACAATCTGAGAGAAGTGATCGCAGCAGTAGTAAAGATCATTGACGATCAGATCGAAGATAAAGAAGAGACAACGATCGAAGAAATTTTGCAGATCATTAAAGGACCTGACTTCCCGACGGGTGCAGAAATCCTTGGTACAAGAGGTATTGAAGAAGCATACAGAACAGGTCGTGGAAAGATTCGTGTGCGTGCAATTACCAATATTGAGCCGATGCAGAATGGAAAAAACCGGATTATTGTAACGGAACTTCCATTTATGGTAAATAAAGCAAGACTGATTGAGAAGATTGCAGAGCTTGTAAGAGATAAGAAAATCGATGGAATCACAGATCTGAGCGACCAGTCGAGCCGTGAAGGTATGCGGATCTGCATCGAACTGCGTCGTGATGTGAATCCGAATGTGATTCTGAATCAGCTTTATAAGCATACACAGTTGCAGGATACATTTGGCGTTATTATGCTGGCACTGGTTGGCAATCAGCCAAAAGTAATGAATCTCCTGGAGATGCTGAATTATTACCTGAAGCATCAGGAAGATGTAGTTACGAGAAGAACAAAATATGATCTGAATAAAGCTCAGGAAAGAGCCCACATTTTAGAGGGATTACTGATTGCACTGGATAATATTGACGAAGTGATCAAGATTATCCGTGGTTCTCAGAATGTTCAGATCGCAAAGCAGGAATTGATTAAAAGGTTTGGTCTGTCAGAAGTTCAGGCTCAGGCAATCGTAGATATGCGTCTGCGTGCATTGACCGGTTTGGAAAGAGAAAAGATTGAAGCAGAATATGCTGAACTGATGAAGAAGATTGAAGAATTTAAGGCGATTCTTGCAGACAAAAAGCTTCTGTTAGGTGTAATTAAAAAAGAAATTCTTGTGATTTCTGAAAAATACGGAGATGACAGAAGAACCCGTATCGGATATGACGAGTTTGATATTTCCATGGAAGATCTGATTCCACGGGAAAATGTTGTGATTACCATGACAAAACTTGGTTACATCAAGAGAATGACGATGGATACGTTCAAGAGTCAGAACCGTGGCGGAAAGGGAATCAAGGGAATGCAGACGCTGGAAGATGATTATATCCGTGAGTTGTTCGTGACAACGAGCCACCATTATATCATGTTCTTTACAAATACAGGGCGTGTTTACAGAATGAAAGCATACGAGATTCCTGAGGCAGGAAGAACAGCAAGAGGAACTGCGATCATTAATCTGCTTCAGCTGATGCCGGAAGAAAAAATTACAGCGATCATTCCAATCCGCGAATACGAAGAAGGAAAATATCTGTTCATGGCAACAGAAAAGGGACTTGTCAAAAAGACACCGATCCAGGATTACGCAAATGTAAGAAAAACCGGTCTGGCAGCAATCGCACTCAGAGAAGATGATCGTCTGATCGAAGTAAAAGTAACAGACAATACAGAGGATATTCTGCTTGTTACGAGAGATGGTATGTGTATTCGCTTCAATGAGACGGACGTACGTTCTACAGGACGTGTATCTATGGGAGTACGCGGAATGAATTTGACGGATAACGATGTAGTGATCGGAATGCAGACTGCAAGTCAGGGAACAGATCTGCTTATTGTATCTGAAAAAGGTATGGGTAAGCGTACCAATATGGATGAATTTACACGTCAGAACCGTGGCGGTAAAGGTGTGAAATGCTATAAGATCACAGAGAAGACCGGAAATGTAGTTGGTATGAAAGCAGTGGATGAAGACAGCGAGATCATGATCATCAACACAGAGGGAATCATCATTCGTATGAAGTGTTCTGATATTTCTGTATACGGAAGAATTACTTCAGGTGTGAAGCTGATTAATCTGAAAGAAAAAGATAAAGTTGCAAGCGTTGCAAAAGTAAGGAAAGCTTCCGCAGAAATTGACGGAGAACAGGTAGAAATCTCTGATGGGGAAGAGCCTGAAAGCGAAGCATCAGACAATTTAGAAGAATCCTAGATTCAGGAAGAAGAAGTAATTCTACTTTAGAAATAGAGGAAGAAAAGCTGATCGCACGACAGAAAAAACTGCCGTGCGATTTTTCTTTTAAAAAGAAAAAGAGTGGTGTATGATAGTATCAAAGACAAATATAAAAATAAAGACAAATTAAAAAGATCAGAGTCGGGATAAGAAAGGCAGTGCAGGAAGTAATTTAGAGGGGGTGAAAAGATGAAGAAGAAAGAGTTGAAAAAAGTTCTGATCAAAAAAGGACTGGCAGTCGGAATGATATTTCTTCTTTTACTGGCGACAGAAGGATGCCAGAAAAAAGATAACTCAGTGGCAGATCAGTCGGATTCCAATATACAGCAGGAAGAAAATAAAAAAAATACAGATAAGAAAAATGAGAATCCAGATACTGAAAAATTGGATCAGAATAAAAAGGATGAGTCTTCATCTGCAGAGGATAATGCAGACAATGAAGAGAAGATTGACGATCAGAAGCAGGAGAAGGTTACATTTTTAACTTATGAGGAAATGGTGGCAGATGAAACTTCCATTTATGATGAAGCACAGTTAAAAAAAGCAAAAGAAATACTGGAAAATGGAACTTATGAAAATGCAGCAAATACAGTTATAAAGGATGGTTCTTTTATCTGGGTGATGCTTCCGCAGGATTCAGGTATGCAGAAGACCTATTATCTTGTATGCAGATCAGAAGACGCAGGAAAAGCATGGGAATATATGCAGGAAGAGTATGCGGTGACAGCCGGAATTGACGATATCTGTTCAAAAGACGGATATGTTCTTCTGACATCGGGTTCAGGAATGAACTGGTCGAAACTTGAAATTTTTGCTGAGAATGGAAATAAGAAATATGCAGGTTCTGACATTGAAGAGATCCTTCCTGAAAAGTATCAGCTGATGGCAGAAAGAGCGTGTGCAAAAATAAAAAAAGTTGATACTAAAAAGAAGCAGATAGAACTGGAATGGTATGGAGTTGAGAACCAGAAAGAAGCATTCTTAACAGAGAAGTTATCCTTTAGTGGTCAAAAGGTAGAATTTGATTCAAAAGTGGAAGATTACCTTGCATATCGTGACCAGGAAGAAAAGACAGGATATACTTTTGCAAAGGCAGATTCAGAAGTACTGAAAGAAGAGGATCTCAGAAAAATTTACGATCAGGAAAAACTGATCGGTGAGGTTTCTCCTGCGTATTCAATCCGAATTGCGATTAATGAAATTTATGCCAGAAAAGGATATGATTTTACAGGTACGGCTTATGAAAATTATTTCAGTCAGAAGAGCTGGTATGCTCCGGTAAAGGGAAAGATCGTGCAGGAGTCGGAAATTAATCAGTACGAAAAAGAAAATATCGATTTACTCGTAAAACTGGAAAAAAATTATAAATAAATGGTAAAAAAATGGTTGGAAAAGAGACTGACCGATGAGAAAAAAATAAACGGCATCCGCAGTAAAATGTGGATGTCGTTTTTTCACTTATCCAATCTGATTAAAAGTAAGAAAAAAGTTTATAGTGTGGATAAACCGGGCAGAGGTTGAAGATAACTGTTCTGAAAAAATCAAAGGATGTGGAAAACGTATGAAAAGTTTGTGGAAAATAAAAAAGTGGAGTTCAGCAGTATTTCAAAGCATAGGAAAAAGTTCCAGGGAATAAAATAGAGCAAGGAGTAGTCATGGAATATGAGGAACGGGAAAATGAAAAAGAAGATTACAGGACTGATCCTGCATTTTTTCGCAAGGGCAGTGGTTGGAATGATGTTGATATTTATAATAAATCAGTGGGTACTTCCGGCTGATTCTTCAATTAATGTGGGATTAAATCCAGTCTCCTTTTTGACATCCGGAACCCTTGGTATTCCTGGGGTCTGCCTGCTTTACGGAATTACTTTCTATCAGATTTTGTGAGATTTTAACAAAAAGTAATTTTTTGAAATCAGGGACTGGACAAACGAAAAAAGGCTGTATATAATGCGTCTTACACGACAGGCAATCACCTGTTGTCGCACCGGTTGAAGGGGAAAGACCGGTGTCTCTAAGTGCCGGAAGTGGACATCCGGCAGCTTTTATCTTTATTCGATGCTGCAGGTTCGCAGCAGTAATTCAAGTTATGATATGTGAAAAAGCAGAGGAAAGGAGTGGTCAGGCTCAATTTGTAATCTGCGATGTTCAGAGAGAATATGCAGAAAATCTGATGAACATTATTTCGGAAAAATTAAAAGAGGAGTATCAGTTTCACCTCTTTTGGAATCTTCAGCAACTGAAAGAGTTTTCAGAGAAGATGCCGATCAGCAGACTTCTTATAGCGGAGGAATATCCAGTAGAAAAGAGAAAAGAGATTTTAGCAGAAAATCGTTATCTTCTGACGGGAAAAAGGAGTCAGGAAAAAGAGCGGGAAGGAGAATATGACTGGTTTCAGGAAGAAGTTCCGGTTTACAGATATCAGAGTGCAGAGATCATTTTGCAGAAAGTAACCGGCAGGATGGAACTGAAAGAAAAAGTGGTAGCGGATACATCGGTACGAGGGATGATCGGAGTTTATTCGCCGATCCATCGGATCGGAAAGACCAAATTTGCTATTCGTACTGCGAGGCAGTTGGGAAGAAGTGTCCCGGTATTATACCTGAACCTGGAAGGGAACTCAGGAGATAATTACTATTTTCAGAACAGGGAAGGAAATGACCTTGGAGACCTTTTGTATTATATGCGGCAGGACAATATGAATCTTGGCTTGAAGCTTGTCGGTATGATCAGGCAAAAAGGCGGAGTGGATTATATCCCGGCGATCAGAAATGAACAGGATTTCAGGAATGTGGATCGTGAAGAATGGCTGCGTCTGTTTGAGGCAATTCTGGAAAAAAGTATTTATGAGATCCTTCTTCTGGATCTTGGGGACAGTATCAACGGACTTTATCAGATACTGGAAAATTGCGGAAGAATTTATACACCGTATATTGACGAGGGAATCGCAAAGGCAAAGCTGGATCAATATGAAAAGAGTCTGCGGATTTCCGGTCATGGAGAAATCCTTTCCCGGACAGTGAAAAAGAGGATTGGACGAACCAAAATGCAGGAACGGTATCTTCCAGGAAAAAGAGGGGAGGCTCAGAAAGATGAATGAAAGAAGGGCTGAACTGATTTATGGACAGGTGTTGCAGCGGATGGATATGACCAGAGAGACCGGAGATGAGGAACTGCAGGAACTGATCCGTATGACACTGGAAGAAGCTTCAGAAAAAGAATATCTGCCGTTGAATGAAAAGATTGAATTGAGCAGGGAACTATTTCATGCATTCAGAAAGCTGGATATCCTTCAGGAATTACTGGAAGATCCGAAAATTACAGAAATTATGGTGAATGGAACGGATCATATTTTTTATGAAAAAGGCGGGCGGCTGTTTCGGTCAGAACGAAAATTCATGTCAGAAGAAAGGCTGGTTGATGTGATCCAGCAGATTGTAGGTGAGGCAAACCGGTATGTTAGTGAGGCTTCACCTATCGTGGATGCAAGACTGAAAGATGGATCCCGTGTCAATGTAGTCATGAAACCGGTGGCGGTAAACGGACCAATCCTTACGATACGAACATTCCCGGAAGAACCATTGACGATGAAGAAGCTGATCGACTGTGGAAGTATGACAGAAGAAGCGGCACAGTTCATCAGAAAATTGGTTATTGCAAAATATAATATTTTCGTGAGTGGAGGAACGGGTGCAGGAAAAACTACATTTTTGAACGCAATGTCGGATTTTATACCGAAAGATGAGCGAATCATAACGATTGAAGATAATGCGGAAATGCAGATCAGAGGAGTGGAGAATCTTGTGAAACTGGAAGCGAGGGGAGCAAATCCGGAAGGAGAAGGAGCTGTGACGATCAGAGATCTGATCCGCTCGGCCCTGAGAATGAGACCGGACAGGATCATTGTAGGAGAAGTCCGTGGAGATGAAACGGTTGATATGATTTCATCTGCCATGCTGAACGGACATAGTGGGTCAATGTCCACAGGACATGCAAATAATCCTACTGATATGCTTCACAGACTGGAGACGATGATGTTGATGGGGATTGATCTTCCTTTAGCGGCAGTTCAGAGACAGATTGCTTCGGCACTGGATATTATTATCCATCTCGGAAGGTTAAGAGATAAAAGCAGAAAAGTACTACAGATTACAGAAATTGAAAAATATGAGTCTGGCAAGATTCATACAAGGACTTTATATGAGTTCAGGGAGGAGGGAATGGAGCATGGGAAAATTAAAGGAAGACTTATGAAAGTGGCTGAGCTGTCGAATCAGGAAAAGCTCATGGCTGCAGGATATAAAGAAGCATGAATATCTGATCGGTCTTGCAAAGAGTACGGTTATTTTCGGACTGATCCTGTATTTATTTTATGAGTCATTTCTGCCCGGAATCATCCTTTTCCCGGTCTGGGGATTTTACATGAAAGAGTGGCTGGAAGAAATGACGGACAAAAAAGAAGAAGAATTTCGGGTTCAGTTTAAAGACAGTATTCAGATTATGGCGGGAGCTTTAAAAGCCGGATATTCAGCAGAAAATGCGATCAGAGAAACCTGCCATGACTTAAAGCCAATGTACAAAAGTGAGTCAAGGATCATCAAAGAATATGAGATTATGATACGAAAATTAAAAATCCATATACCGGTAGGACAAGTACTGAGTGAATTTGCTGAAAATGTAGAGCAGGAAGATGTAGATAACTTTGTGACGGTTTTTACTACTGCCCAAAAAAGTGGTGGGGACAGTATTGTGATTATCAAAGATGCGGTAAAAGTCATCAGTGAAAAGATGGAGACCGAGAAAGAAATTCAGACAATGATCGCATCAAAAAAACTGGAGTTTGAAATTATGAGCATGATTCCCTTTGGAATGATCGGGTATATGAAGCTGACCTTTGGTGATTTTCTGAAGGTACTGTATGGGAATCCTGCAGGGATCATTGTGATGAGTATCTGCCTTGCTTTATATTTTACAGCGTATATATGGGGAAAGAAGATGATCAAAATTGAAGTTTGAAAAGAAGACAGTTTACAGAGCAGGCAGTATTTTCATTGTCTCTGTTGTCATTAGTATTGCTGTATTTCTGAGTGACCGGGGAGCAGGATTAGAAAGAAATCAAAATGGACAGGTGGTACTTTTGCGTGAAGAACACGGAAAGGGAAATAAGACAGAAGAATTGGAGGCGAAAATAGGAAATGACTGTGAAAAGATACAGATCGATCTATCAGAACAGGAATATAGTGAGACTGAGATTGCAGATGTATTTCGGGATGCGGAACAGAAACTTGGACAGATGATTCTTGGGGAAAATACAAGTCTTGATGAAGTGAGATCAGATCTGAATCTGTTCAGTTCCATTCCTGACACGGGAATTTCGATTGAATGGGATTCTGATCGTCATCAAGTAATAGACAGTCAGGGAACTATCTTTCAGGATGATCTGACAGAGGACGGAACATTAGTGAAGCTGACTGCAAAGTTAAAGTATAAAGAACAGAGCGAAAAATATGAATTTTATGTTCGGATATTTCCGGCAAGGGAAAGCAAAAAAGAAAAAATAGTGCGGGAACTTAAAGAGGCTGTTCAGAAAGAGGAAGAAGATACCAGGACAGAAAAATATTTAATCTTACCGGATGAAATCAATGGAACAAAAATCACCTGGAGTCATGAGAAAAATTCAGGAACTGTCGGAATCCTTATAGCCGGGGGCGGGGCAGCAGTGATGGTCTTTGTATCAGAGAATCAGAAAAAGAAAGAAAAAAAGAAAAGAGAAAGTGAAGAGATGAGAAGGGACTATCCACAGATCATAAACCGGTTCAGCCTGTATATCGGAGCGGGGATGTCCGTAAGAAATGCATGGCAGCGTATCACAGAAGATTATAGAAAAAATAAGGAGCGTACAGGGAGAAGAAAAGCTTATGAAGAGATGATTTATACAGAAAATCAGATGAAAAATAAAGCGGCAGAGTCGGAGTGTTATGAAGAGTATGGAATCCGGTGTGGATTGTCTGTGTATCGTAGATTTGGTACACTGCTGTCCCAAAATCTGCGTAAAGGATCAAAGGGATTAAGCGAGTTATTGAAAAGAGAAACCGGGGAAATGTTTGAAGAAAGAAAAAAGCAGGCAAGAAAGCTTGGAGAAGAGGCGGGAACAAAGCTGATGATTCCATTATTTATGATGCTGGCAGTTGTATTTATTATTGTGATAGTTCCGGCATTTTTTACAATCCAGATTTAAGGTCAGTAAAAAGCAGTGATATAAGAATAGATAGGCAGCAATATAAGAATGAACAGGCAGTGATACAGGAATGGATAGGTGGTGATACTAAAATGGATCATTCGTGCAATAGCAGGAGCAGAAGAGAAAACTATGTAAAATGCAGATGAACGGAGGAAAATGCAGATGAGAAATGTTGTTGGTGAAATGAAGCAGAGAATGCACCCGAAAATAGAACGGTTTACTACAGGTTGTAAAGCATTGGGTGAATCTAAAAAAAGACAACTGGTGGGAATGCTTGCAGGGAAGGAGTATGTATCAGGAATTACGGTAATAGAACTGGTATTGATTCTGGTGATCATTATTGCTCTGCTTGTTATTTTTAAGGAGCAGTTGATTGATCTGCTGAATACTATTTTTGAAAAGATTACATCAGAAAGTTCCGGGATCTGAGATGAAGAAAGGAGAAATCACGGTCTTTCTGAGTCTGACGGTTGTGTTGCTGGTGTCTTTTATTTTAGGAATGATGAATGCAGCGAATATCCAACTGATGAAAAATCAGGCAAGAATTGATGTAGACAGTGCGTTGTATTCTTTGTTTGGAGAATATCAGACAGATTTGCTGGAAGAGTATCATATTTTCGGTATAGAGGAAACTTATGGCACGGGAAATCTGCAGGAAGAAAATCTGCTTAGACGAATGCACTATTTTGGAACGAAAGGAATCGTACATGAGATAAAAGGAATTCAGTATCTGACAGATCTTGATGGCATGGGATTACGGGAGCAGATCATTACATATATGGAACAGAAATACGGGATTGAGTATGCACGTAATCTGGCAGGTATGACTGGAGAATGGGAAGAAGTTGAAATTCAGGAAAAGGAAGCGAAAGAAAATCAGAATCAGTCAATAGAAGAGATGAAGCAGATGTCTGAAGAGATGGAAAAAGATCATCAGGAGGAGATAGAAAATCCTTTTGACTGCATGGAGCAGATAGAAGCAAATGGGATCATTTCTTATGTGCTGCCGAAAGATAAAAGGTTGTCAGGCAAAGAGATAAATCGGGACAGGCAGGTATCCGTGAGAATAAGAGTTGCAGGAAGAGGAAATTTTCCAGCAAGAAAAAATCTGAGTGGGACAGAGAAACGACTTTTATTTAATGAGTATGTCCTGAAAAATTTAGAGAATGCAGCGGGAAGAGAAGCGGAACCAGATGAGTTGGAAGATCAGGCGGCTGTGAGTGATGGAAATAAAATCTATCAGGAAGAGAGGAAAAAAAGTCTGGATTATGAAGTGGAATATCTTCTTGCAGGAAAAAAATCAGATAAAGAAAATCTTGAATCGGTTTTAATGAAACTCTTTCTGATCCGAATGGGAGTGAATTATATCTGTCTGCAAAAAGACAGTGGAAGAAAAGCTGAAGCGGAAGTGCTGGCTGTAACAATCTGTACGTTACTGCTTATGCCGGAAGGGACAGAAGTTGTAAAGCAATTAATTTTAGCTGCCTGGGCAGGTGGTGAAAGTGTTGCAGATCTGAGAACGCTTCTCGCAGGTCAGAGGGTACCGGCAATTAAGACTTCGGAGAACTGGAGCGTGTCCCTCGCAGAACTTCCATTGATTTTGAGCAGTGACAAGAGAGCAGAGGTCAAAGAAACGGAAAAAGGATTATCCTACAAAGATTATCTGCGGATACTGCTGTTCCTGAAAGATACAAAAGAAGTGACCATGAGGCTGGCAGACCGAATTGAAGAAAATATCAGAAGCCTGCCGGAGAAAGAATATTTTCGCATAGATCAGTGCGTCACGAAGCTTGAAATAGAAAATAAAGTGACTGTATATGGAGATATATCCTATACATTTCCTGCTTATTTTGGATATCAATAAATCGAACCGATTTACTATAAACAGTCATACGGATTTACATAGGTTCATAGAGATTATCCCCGGTGCAGATGTCCTTTCCGACACCCATTTTTAAAGTACTGACGATGAGTCGGTACAGTCTTATCCCGTACCCCTCATACGGGAAACCTCACAAATTTATAGAAAGGAAAAACTGCGATGATAAAGCTGAATAAAGATAGCAACAGTCCAAAAATGGAAAGGGCATCTGCACCGGGGATAAAAGTAAAAAAATATAATATAAAAGGAATCATAACGATAGAAGCAGCACTTGCAATTCCACTATTTCTTTTTGCAGTAATCTGTCTGATCTATCTGATAGAAGTGCGGAATATCAGACTGGTACTTCATAATGCATCACAGAGTGCGGCAAAAGAAACGGTAGAAGATCTGGCTGTTTTGCCTGTATTTAATTCCGTAAAGATGCAGCAGAAGATAATAAAAAATATCGGGGAAGAACGACTGGAAAGAAGTCTTCTTGATGGTGGAACTTCTGCAATAAGCTGTTGGAAATCTTATTATGATATGGTGCATGGAGAGGTAAATATTTGTGTGGAGTATAAAGTGAAACTTCCAATCCCTCTACCAGGAAATTATTCTGCAAAATATGCAGAAAATATAAAAATGAGTGCGTGGAATGGATATCAGGATGGAGAAGATACAGAAGGAGAGGATGAACTGGTCTATATAACAGAACTTGGTACAGTATGGCACAGGAGTGCTACGTGTCCTTATCTGCAATTATCAATCCAGTATGTGCCATACACGGGACTTGGCAATATGAGAAATGAAAGCGGAGGCAGATATCATGCGTGTGAACGGTGCGTGATTGGAACAACTATGACCGGAATCTATATTACGCAATACGGTGACAGGTATCACAATTCGTTGAATTGCAGTGGATTAAAAAGAACGATACGGACAATAAAAAAATCTCAGACAGCAGGAAAAAGAGGCTGTTCCAAATGTGCATCAGAATAGAAAAAGAGGGGGTCAACAGTGCATCAGAATAGAACCGGAATCATTAAAAGTCAATGTAGGATGCTGAAAACAGAGGAAGAGCTAAAGCATTTAAAAATTGGGGAAAGGAGTCAGAAAAGTATATGAAATATGGAGGTCTGGTGGGAAATGTGATAATGGGAGTGTATTTGATATCACTTTCTTATTCGGATATGAAAAGAAGAAAACTAAGTGTTGGAGTGATTGTATTGGGATTTCTTTCGGCACTGGTTTTTCAGGCAATTACTGGTATCGAATCATGGAGAGCTGTTGCAGGAGGAATTTTAACAGGGTTTCTTTTTATGGGAATCAGCAGACTTACAGAAGAGAAGATTGGATATGGAGACAGTCTTCTGATTATTGTACTCGGTACTTTCCTTGGAATGTGGAAGTTACTGATATTACTTTTGGGAGCGTTTGGACTGGCGGCAGCAGTATCAATTCTGTTGATGATAAAAAGAAAGTTTACGAGAAAAAGTATGATCCCATTTGTCCCATTTCTTACAGTTGCATATATGGGTGAGATGCTAGGAGGGATGCTGAGTGGAGGAGTCTGAATCAATGGGATATGTATCAGGGAGTACGGTTGTTGAGATGTCTTATATTATGCCACTGATTCTGTTGATGTTTGTTCTAATCATCCATACAGTCTTTTACTTCTATGACAGGGCAGTCTTAAATGGAGCAGCCGCAGAAACGGCAGTTCTGGGAGCTGAACTGGAGCGGAGACATGGAGCAGAGGAGGAAAATCTGAAAGAATTTTTTGAAGAGAGAACTTCGGGAAAACTGATTCTTATGACAAATCCATCAGTGGCGATCACCCGGACAGATAACAAGATTCAGGTGACTGCAATGGTACAGAAAGGAAGATTTGAACTGGAAGTCAGGCAACGGGCAGTAATCGTAAATCCGGAGGAGAAGATCAGATGGATAAAATAAAGTCACAGAAGCAATTGAATATACAGACTGAGGATCGGTGGGATGCATCCTGTATTCATGTGGATGTTCCCAGTTTACAGAAAGAAGATTACCAGCTTCAGATGCTTCAGAATAATCGGATCAGAGGACTGCTGGAATTGTCGGTGACAGGGCGTGAAGAGGGTAGTCGGTATACTTATAAGACTTTGAATGGTGCATCATTGGAAGAACGATATCGGATGGAGGCGATGGAAAAAAAGGAAATTCTGGAATTAACGGAGCAGTTACTTTCACTTGGAGAAAAAGTGAAAGAGTATCTTCTTGATCCCAACAGGATCTTGCTGATGCCACAATGCATTTTTAAGATCAGAGGAGAATACAATTTTTGTTATTTGCCGATTGAATATCAAAGTTTTTGTGAGGCATATCATGGACTGACAGAATTTTTTGTGAAAAAAATCGATTACAAAGATATAGAAACTGTATTTTTGACCTGTATGCTCCATAAAGAGACGATGAAGAATATCTATGATCTGAAAGAGATTCTAAAAAAATACAGAGAAGAAGCAGGTGAAATCTCTCTGCCGGAAAAAAGAACAGAACAGAAACTGGATATTTTTGTAAATGAGGAAGGTGAAGAAGAATTATTTCCGTTGGAACATCCCCAAAAGCAGGAGATGGTATGCGAAAAAAAGAAGTATGGATTTTTAAAAAAATTTGGAAAGAAGATAAAAAGTGGATACTGGGGGGATTGGGATGATCTGCTCACAGAGGCAGAAAATAAAACTGAAATGTGAATTTCTCGAAGAAAATGTGGACAACTTTTCAGAAACCTGCCTATAATGTAAAAAAGTCAGGTGAAAAGAGGCATAAATATGAGAAAAAAACCGAAGGCAGTCTGTACTGTCGGACTGATTATAGTGAATATCGCAGTCTTTATGGTATTAAGTTTACTGGGGGATACTGAGAATGGATATTTTATGCTTCATCATGGAGCAATGTATGAACCGATGATATTGGAGAATCAGGAATATTACCGCTTTTTTACTTGTATGTTCCTGCATTTTGGAATCCAGCATCTGCTGAATAATATGGTCATGCTGGGAGCTTTAGGATGGCAGTTAGAACCGGTAATCGGAAAAGTAAAATATCTGTTGATTTATTTTATCAGTGGACTTGGAGGCAGCGGTCTGTCTTTTGCATGGAACGTTATGCATGAAGAGCAGAGTGTATCGGCAGGAGCATCCGGTGCGATTTTTGGATTGATGGGAGCATTACTGTATGTTGTGATTGCCAACAGAGGAAGGCTGGGTGATCTTTCAGGAAAAGGTATGATGCTGATGGTCCTTCTTGGTCTCTATTGCGGAATGACCAGTACCAGTGTTGATAATCTTGCTCATATAGGCGGTCTGGTCTGCGGATTTATCCTGGCACTGATTCTGTATCGTAAAAAGAAAAAGCCTGCTTATACAGCCGAGTGGATTCGGCAGTCAGCAGGCGATGACTTATAGAAAATTTAGATCGGGAGGGAGACAGTAAAGGTTGTCCCAGGGCCTTTTTTGGACTCAAAAGAGAGCGTCCCTTTATGGGCTTCAATAATTCTTTTTGAAACGGCAAGTCCCAGTCCTGTTCCACCGGGTTTGTGAGTGATGAAAGGTTCAAAGATCGTTTTCTGAAGATCTTTTGGAATACCGCACCCGTTATCTTTACAGCGGATCACGATCCGGTCATCTATGCGGTCGGCAGTGAGCCGGATCTTTCGGTAAGACTGCTCCATAACCGCATCTTTGGCATTGCGGAGAAGATTTAAAATAACTTCTTCCAGTTTAATCTTGTCACCGGTGAAACTCCCCATATCAGGCATGATGCGGGAGGTAAATTCAATGGGATATACAGACTGTTCTGATTCAAGTGAAATTGCAAAGGAGACTGCAATATTTTTTAATAACTGTTCGATGGAAAAGACAGAAAGATGAAGTGTATTTCCATTGTTGTAATCAGAAAGTTCATTTAGTAAACTGCACATAAAATCAACATCATCCATGGTCTGCTTCCAGTTGAAAAATTCTTTTACTTCAGGATGTTCCAGTTCCATTATCTGTAGAGAGGAAGAAATTAAAGTAAGTGGATTTCGTATTTCGTGAGAGATCAGGGAGACAGCTTCCTGATGATTTTTCAGAAGCTGGGTAATAATCTGACGGGCATCTTCATTCGTTTCCAGTAAGTGGTTCATCTTGTTGATATCTATATTGGTAAGCATGAGTAAGTCCCTCACTTTCTAAAATGATCAGAAATAAAGATTTCTGACGGACTATTCTAACATTGGATAATTGAAAATGCAAGAAAAATCGTTCGACCTTTTTCGACCGAAAAAATAAGTCTGTGGGTGAGAAAAAATCACTTCTCTTTTGGTAAAAAATAGTCTATACTACTTGTGAATACCGACGAGAAAGAGGATGAAATAAATGAGAGATGAGAATTGTATTTTTTGTAAAATAGCAGCAGGCGAGATTCCTTCCGCCACACTTTATGAAGATGATGATTTCAGAGTAATACTGGATTTAGGACCGGCATCAAAGGGACATGCCCTGATTCTTCCAAAGAATCACTATCGTAATTTATATGATATTGATGATGAGGTAGCATCAAAGGCAATTCTTCTGGCTAAGAAGATGATTACGAAGCTGACAGATGTACTGAATTGTGATGGATATAATATTGTCCAGAATAATGAAGAAGCAGCAGGTCAGACGGTGTTCCATTTTCATATGCATATGATCCCGAGATATAAGAATGATAATGTGGGACTCGGATGGCATATGGGTGAACTGTCAGAAGCAGATAAAAATGAAATCTTAGAAAAATTAAAATGATACCGGAGAAGATATGTTAACAGGAAATCGTGAATTTAACGAGAGTTATGAGAATTATAAAAATCTCATCCTGAGAACGGCATATACTTATTCAGGCAATCGAGAGGCAGCAGAGGACATTACGCAAGAGACTTTTCTGAAATTGTATATAGGATACGACAGCATGAAGAAAGAGAATATCCCTTCATGGCTGTATACCACTGCGAAAAATATGGCATTGAACTATAAGAAAAAGGCAAAGTGGGAAGTATTGGCGATGGATGATGATGAGAGTGCTGTGCCAGAACCAGGTACAAAAAGCACAGAGGATGAATATCTGGGAGATGAACTGAAAAGGGAACAGAACGTACTTTATAAGAAGATCAGTGAGGAAATGAATAAAAAGAATCCACGATGGTATGAAGCAATGGTTCTTGTTTACTATATGGATATGCCTCAGGTGAAAGCGGCAGAACTGATGGGCATCAATCTGAGAACACTGCACAGTCTGCTACATAGAGCAAAGAACTGGATAAAGAAAAATTATAAAGCCGAATATGAAGAAATGAACCGGGAAGACTGATAAAAATACGTAAGACTTCCCGGTGGATTGGAGCAGGGGTAAAAACTAAGAAACTTCTTCGATCAGACTGATGATCGTACCGATGGAATCCTGCTGACCGGAGTTCTTCATAGAATTTATGAAAGTAGTACGGTTTTCATACAGAGTTTTTACAGCATTCAGAAGAGTTTCTTTTGTAAGCTGTTCTTCTTCAAGAACCAGACTGAATCCCTGACGTTCAAAAGAACGTGCATTGAGGATCTGATCACCGCGGCTTGCATTGGCAGACAGCGGGATAAGAAGGTTTGGCTTATGAAGTGCAAGCAGTTCACAGATCGCATTTGCTCCGGCTCGTGATATAACGATATCAGCGAGTGCGAACAGATTGCGGAGTTCATTTTTGATGTATTCAAACTGACAGTAGCCTTCAACATCCTTTAAAGATTCATCCATCTTGCCTTTACCACAAAGATGAATGATCTGAAAGTCTTTTAAAAGCTCAGGCAGTGCTTCACGTACAGCATGATTTACTGCTACAGCTCCGAGACTTCCACCGATAACGAGGATAACCGGTTTGTCGGATGTGAAGTGGCACATATCCATTGCTGCAATCTTATTTCCAGACAGAAGTTCCTGACGAATCGGAGAACCTGTAAGGACTGCCTTACCCTCTGGAAGAGATTTGAGCGTCTCAGGAAAATTACAGCAGACTTTGGCTGCTGAAGGAATAGCAATTTTATTAGCAAGACCCGGCGTCATATCAGACTCATGAATGATAACCGGTACTTTGCAGCGTTTCCCGGCAAGTACAACGGGAACAGATACAAATCCTCCTTTGGAGAAGATAACATCAGGCTTTAACTGTCTGATCAGTTTATGGGCTTCACGAAAGCCTTTAAGTACACGGAATGGATCAGTAAAATTCTGTACGCTGAAATAGCGTCGTAATTTTCCCGAAGAGATTCCGTGATAAGGGATACCGAAAGGTTCAATAAGTTCCTTTTCGATTCCCGTATAAGAACCAATATATTGGATATCGTACCCGAGTTCCTTAAGACGAGGAAGAAGGGCGATATTTGGAGTGACATGTCCGGCTGTACCACCACCGGTCAGAATGATTCGCTTCATTATGGATAACCTCCCAATTATTGAATTTAGACTATTTTCATATTAATCTTATTTGAAAAAATGTCAAGATAAAAAGAAGGTGTGACGGTGGACGAGAAGAAGGAAGTTTGCACGTCTACAAAGAGACGGAAAAGGTGTAAGGAATGAAGAATCTGAAAAAATTGTCATTGGAAGATGGAATTAACAGAGAAGCAGAAGAAATAGAGAAAAAGGTAAAGGAGAATAAAGAAATTGAGGGAATGACTGTATCCGAGGATATGGAGACTGCCCTGTTCAATAAGATACAAGAATATGAATACGATAAGAGATTGAAGAAAGTAGTCTATCGTAAGAAGAAGCGGACATATGTGATCGGGGCGATTGCTGCAATTATCATTTTGATTTGTGGCAGTGTTATGACCAGTGTAGGAAGTAAATCTTATGTGAAAGTGCTGTGGGAACGAATTAATGGGGATGAAAGTTCTAATATCATCAATGTAAAAGATATGGATTCAAAGAAGACAAAAGATGTTGATGAGGGACAGATGTATAAGGAACTTACAAAGACTTTTGGGGATTATTTAGTTAGTTTGAATTATAAACCAACGGACATGAAATTAAATCAATATACAATTGATGAACAGCAAAGACAGGCAACACTTTTTTATGAGTATGGAGATGAAGTTGTCAGATATTCAATGTATTTAAATGACGATGATTCATCTTTTGGACAGAAGGAAGTAGATAAAGAGGTCGATAAGTATACAGAAACATGTGGTGATATTACGATTGAGGTAAAAGTATATCAGACTGAATCTACAGGTCGGTTGAGATATGTAGCAAAATTTGAACGGTATGATGTGCATTATCAGCTCATGGGAACTATGGAAAGGGCAGAATTTGATAAAATTTTAAAAAATTTAATTTTTTTCTAAAAAACGCGTAAGTTTTTCCGAGTTCAGTTGTTTATATATACAGAAGGGCAAGGAAAAGAACATGAAAAAAAGAATTTTATCAGTAATGAGCAGTCTGATAATGGTTGGATGTATCTTAGGAACTTCATCCGTTGCAGTCAACGCTCAGGAAAATGAAAAGATAGTTGATGGTTCTGTACTTACCACAGATGATACCTCTACAGGAAGTACAAAAGATTCTGTAACTCGTGGAGAACATCTGATGACCGGTGAATGCTCCATTTCCAAAGCAGGAATCTCAAGAGTCTACTGCTATGGATCAACAACAGCGAACCATGAAGTGGATAAACTTGCAGTGATTGTAAGTGTAGAACGTTGTAAAGATGATAGTGATGACTGGGGATATTTCGATAGCTTTGTGGAAATGAAAGAAACTGACTATTTCGTGTATGCAACAAAAACAGTTACGGTAGACCGTGGATATTATTACCGCGTATGGGCAAGGCATATTGTGAGAAAAGGTGATGACCCTGTAGAGGAAACTTATTCATATACAGACGGTATCAAAGTGCCATAACTATAACTATTCTATTTATAAGCAACAAAAGAATATCAGGAAATCCTAAGTGATTTCTTGAGTTCTTAAAGCAGCCGCTTTGCGATGTACATTTAACTCATTAACTATTAACAAAAAAATAAATTTTTAGAGTATGAGAACCGTTCTTTAATCGGAAACACCACAAGATTTCCAGTACAGGACATAGCGACTGCTTTCAGAGCTCAAGGGAGCGAAAGAAGGACTAGGGAAAAGACAGGAAAGGGCGAGGAAAAAATAAATAATACAAGAGAGATACAGTAGGGTGCTCTTTCCTGTCGAAAAAAAGAAAGCGTTAATTCGTTACTTATTAACCGCTTCTTTCAATGCTTTAGCAAGCTGATCCGGACAGGATGTGGTCTTGAATCCACACTGGATACCTTCCAGTCTGGAAATTGCTTCATCTACATCCATTCCTTCAACCAGATGGGAAATTCCCTGAAGGTTTCCGTTACATCCACCGACAAAAGAAACGTTGTGGATTTTATTATCTTCGATTTCAAAATGAATCTGCTGGGAACAGACTCCCTTTGTCTTATAATCCATCTTTTTTACCTCCAATCATCTGAATGATGTTGGGGTCAAAGGCCCCCAACAATGATGCCAACGGATTGTTTCGTGCTACGCATTCCCACAATCCTACCCGCTATTCGCATATCATGGTGCTTACGCCCCACTTTTATGCTCATATCGGGGCGGGTCTCAAGGTCATTCTACCACCAGTGTGCAAGCACACGTGGTTTCAGACCTTTTGCCCCTGACATCATCTGAATTATAGCAAATAAAAAAATAAAATACAATCGTGTATTATTTTTCGGGTGTATTCTCTTTAAACCGACATTTTCGGGAAAGAAATATGAAGGAAGAATCTGAACCTGAGAATGTATACAGATCAATCATCAAAGCTGATTTTTATGGTACGTGCCGCTGAACTGGCAGGTGCTTTTTTTTGGCATTTTTTCGCATGGAAGTGTAGAAACTTGTAGAACGTTTTTGCAGGACAGGCATGAAAAGTTAGGCTATAATATGCACAAACCCAATCGTACATGACCGTGCATCTGTGAACGCTGTGGGTTATGGAAAATGGGAAAAATTAGGAGGGTTGGCTATGATAGGAGAAGTAATAGCGAATACGAATGTCATTCGATATCTGATGGCAGCGATGGGCATACTGGGAGTGATTGCAAAACTTGTAAATCAGGTAACGCTGAATCGGTTGATCCGGGCAGCAGGAACAATGTCCAAGAGTACACACCGACTGATAAAGCTTGTGAAAGCAAAATATGAACATGCGTGTATGGTACATGACACGGTAGAAAATACAGATGCCTTTGTGGAAAAATACATATATGAATACAGAGGCTTTCTTTTTAAGATCCATACATGGAGACAGATAGAGATTCTGACGGTATGGTTTTCTGGTATATTGGCGTTGTTAGGAGCGTCGGCCGATTATCTTTATTACGGAGCAGTAGAATCCGTTTATCAATATATAGCTGTCGGAGCAGCGGAAATGATTTTATTGGAAGTCATCAGGCGGATGTCGGATGAGCCGTATAAAATCCATGGGGTAAAAATGTATATGATCGATTATCTGGATAATACCTGTGCAGTCCGGCAGCGAAGACAAAGGGTAACAGAAAAAGAGGAACTGAATGTGATCGCATCGGCAAATTATGGAGCAGCGGAGCAGCCGGAAAAAAAGGAGGAGACTGTAGCTGCAAAGCCGGAGATGAAGCAGCGGGAGAAAAAGGTTCAGAACAAAAAATTGTTCCGAAAGCAGCGTGAGGAACCGGTGGAACTTCCAATCAATATTGAAGGTGAACCACGTCGGGTTGAGCCGCAAATGGAATCAGGTACAGGATACGGCAGAGAATCAGGAGAAACAGGATCAGAGTCAGTCAAAAAGACAGATTCCATAGCAGGAACGGGAGTGAATGCGGCGGCGAAAGCAGAAGCAAGGCAGGCTGTGAGGGAAGTTCTGAAGGAACGGCTGAATGAGGAAGACAAACCTGCATTAAGGGAGGAGGCGATCCGTCAGATACTGGAAGAATTTCTTGCATAGAGGTGACAATGCAATCCCGTAAAAAGCTGTAGAAAATCATGCAGGCAGTTTCTCGGCGTTTTGTCTGTATGGATACAAGATGGTTTAAAATCAATGCAATCGAGGTTGGTTCTTGTGGCACATTTGCAAATAGGTTATAATAATAGGCAGTTGGGAAATCCGGCTGCCTGATTTATTCTGTTAAAAGGGCATGATACACTGCAGGGATGTTGCAGAGCTGAATGGGAATGCTGCTAAAGGAAAAGTGCATGAAGGAAAAATGAATGAAGAAAATATCCATGAAAAGAATGCCCGGGAAGAATAAAGCGGATCATATGAAAGTGCGAAATCAGCAATGAAGGAGGATGCATGAATGTTAAGAATAGGAATGTTGACAAGCGGTGGAGATTGTCAGGCTCTGAATGCGGCGATGCGTGGAGTTGTGAAAGGACTTTGTTCTAAGAGAGAGGATGTTGAGATTTATGGATTTAAGGATGGATATAAGGGACTGATCTATGCGGATTTCAGCATGCTGACTTCTAGGGATTTTTCAGGAATCCTGACAAGAGGAGGTACAATCCTCGGAACCTCCAGACAGCCGTTTAAGCTGATGCGTGTGCCGGACAAGGACGGGCTTGATAAGGTAGAGGCGATGAAGCATACATACCACAAGCTGAACCTGAACTGTCTTGTGGTACTGGGCGGAAATGGAACGCATAAGACTGCCAATCTGCTGCGTGAAGAGGGATTGAATGTTGTGACACTTCCGAAGACGATCGACAACGATCTCTGGGGAACGGATATGACATTTGGATTTCAGAGTGCAGTGGATATTGCAACCGATACGATTGATCGGATTCATACAACAGCCACTTCCCACAGCCGTGTATTCATCATTGAAGTAATGGGGCATAAGGTAGGACATGTGACATTACATGCAGGAATTGCGGGTGGGGCAGACATCATTCTTCTTCCGGAGATCCCTTATGATATTAAGGCGATCACGAAGGTAATCGACGGACGTACAAAAGCAGGCAAGCCATTTACGATCCTTGCAGTTGCAGAAGGTGCAATTTCAAAGGAAGATGCAAAGCTGAAAAAGAAAGAGTATAAGGAGAAGCTCGCAAAAAGAAAATATCCTTCGATTGCTTATGAGCTGGCAGAGCAGATCCAGAAAGAGACGGATAAAGAGGTGCGTATCACCGTTCCGGGACATACTCAGAGAGGTGGATCTCCGTGTGCATATGACCGTGTGTTTGCAACAAGAGTCGGAGCAAAAGCAGCAGAGCTGATCTTGAATGAAGAGTATGGCTATATGGTTGCCATGCGGAATGGCGAGACGGTGAAAGTTCCACTGGAAGAGGTGGCAGGAAAGCTGAAATATGTTGATCCGCAGTGTGGACTGATCCAGGAGGCAAGAATGATCGGAATCAGTTTTGGCGATAAATAAATCTCCAAAGATGTCGGGGTCAAAAGCCCCCGACTTTGATGCCTACGGATTGCTCCGTGCTA
>OJAC01000337.1_pt1 | contig 43021 bp, 38 predicted proteins | sample 1588701 | NCBI WGS metagenome assembly OJAC01 (sample SAMN03283256) | human gut metagenome | biome: human-associated habitat; material: feces | host: Homo sapiens | place: USA | collected 2013 | reverse complement strand
GCTGCCGCACCTCGCTCGCCGTATCGGCACTTAGAATTATGCGGTATTGCCATAGAAACCAACGAATTACGACGTGTGTGCAGGCTGCAGCTGCGGGTCTTTCCACAGGCGGCGCAGCAGCCGCAGAAGGAGCCAGAGCAGCACGCCCGCGCAGGATTTGAGTGAAAACGAAATGCTTCGCTCCCCTGCCCGCTGCCCGGTGAAATCAGGCTCCAGCCAAAGGCGGTCGCTCTGCAGCCGGACATGCTGCTGCACAAAGGCCAGCAGATTGTTGGCCAGTGCCATCTCTGCGCCGTAAAGTGCAGCGGTCGCAGCGGCTTCATCTGCGTGAACAGTCCAGAAAATATCCAGATGCGTCACACGCAGCGTGCGCAGACACAGCCTGCCAAGCCAGCCAGTGTGGTCCAGCATGCAGCTGGCGAAGGCCATCGGGTCATCGGACAGAAGCTGCCGGGCTGCGTTGATATGCTCCGAGATGCCGAAGGGCAGTGAGCCCTTCGGGGGCGTGCTTTCAGGCTCCGGCGGCGCGGTGTCAGCGCTGCCGGGCTGCGGAGCAGCTGCCGGCTCAGGCGGTGTCTGCGGTACGGCAGCCTTCGCGGCAGGCGGGGCGCTCGGTTTGCCAGCTGTGGCAGCGGGCCGCATTTCCCCTTCTGTGGCTGCTGGTTTACCTGCGGGCGGTGCGGGGGCGGGCGCAGGCTGCGGCGCTGCAAGGGCATTACCCGCGCCGCCCCGCGGCCAAAGCGTAAACTGCAGCGGCCCGTAAAATGCCATGACCTGCAGGCTGCCGGGATGGTAGGAAACCCGTATCCCCAGCGGCAGAACGAGCGCGGCGAGCAGGATAACCAGCAACGCCAACAGTATCCAGCCAATCAGCCGCAGGACAAACAAGAGAACAGCCATCGGCAATCACTTCCATTCCAGCTGCTCGGCATCGTCGTTGGCTTCGGGGGCAGGCTCCTCCTGCACCTCGCCGTGCAGCGGCGGCAGGTCATTGAGGCTGCCCAGCCCAAACACGCGCAAGAAGGTGTCGGTGACCTGAAAGGCGACCGGCTTGCCCGGCAGATCCAGACGGCCGGCCTCCTCGATCAAGCCCTTATCAAGCAGCTTTGTGACGGTGGATGAGGAATCCACGCCGCGGACCTGCTCAATAAAGCTGCGGGACACAGGCTGGTTGTAGGCAATGACGGCCAGTACCTCAAGCGCTGCGGGTGAAAGCGGCGCATTGCGGCGGGTGTCGAGAATCCGCTTGACCATCTCGCCGTAATACGGGCGGGTCGTCATCTGCCAACGGTCAGGCTCAAAAAACAGGAGGACCATGCCGCTTTCCTGCTCGTCAAGCCGTTTTTGCAGCTTTTGCAGCAGCTCGGTGGTTTCGTCTGTGTCCAACCGCAGAGCATCCGCCAGGCGGGCGGTTTCCACCGGCTCCGCATGGGCAAACAGCATGGCTTCCAGAGAGCCAAGCTCCTGTCGTTCTGTCATTGCGTTTTGTCCTTTCTTCTGCGGTGTGTGCGGTCAAGCTGCAGGGCGCCGCTGTCGTCCACCTGAACGCGGCCGGCGCGGATCAGCTCCAGCAGGGCTAAGAAGGTGGCAACATTCGTGCTGCGGCTCTCCTCGCGGCTGAACAGCTCGCACATCTTCTGCAAACGACCCTTGAGCAGCCCGCGCAGCATGTGGGAAACACGGCTTGCAACGGAGACAAAGGGCGCTGTGACCAGCGGCTCAAACTTTTCCTGTGTGGGCTTCCGCTTGCGGGTGCTGCGGCCCATCAGGTTGAACCAGGCCTGCACCAGCCAGTTCGGGTCATGGCGGCGGGTATATTCGGCAGCGCCGACAAGCGGCATCGGCTCGCGCGCTGCGGTGTATAGATCCCGGGCACGGCTGCCCAGTTGGGCAGCAACCTCCTTACAGGCACTGTACTCGATCAGGCGGCCGGTAAGTTCGGCCTTCATCCGCTCGGCCTCGGGGCTGCGGGGCAGCAGCAGGGCGCTTTTCATCTGTACCAGATGGGCGGCCATATCGATAAACTCGCTGGATACCTCCATCCTGTCCTGCTGCATCTCCCGGATGGCGGCTGTGTACTGCTCGATCAACGCCATGATGTTGATGTCATAGAGGTTCATCTTATTTTTGCCCACCAGATAGAGCAGCAAATCAAGCGGGCCCTCAAAATCTTCTATCTTGAATGTCAGAATTTCCGGCAAAAAATCAATACCCCCACAACAATTCCACAAAGCCCGTCAGCTGCAGCATCAGCCGCCACATGCCGTTTACAAGCCACGACAGCGGTATATCCAACAGGCCCAAAAATACAAGCACAAGAACGGTCAGCATAATGTACCGTTCATATTTCATGGCCTTGAAGTAAAGCCTCTGCGGCAGGAACAGCAGCGCGATGCGGCTGCCGTCAAAGGGCGGCACCGGCAGCAGGTTGAAAACGCCGAGACTCAGATTCATGGCAACCATATAATAAAAGAACATCAACAGAGCAGGCAGCGTCTGCCCCAGCCCGCTGTACCAGCAGAGCTTGTACAGGATCATCGACACCCACGCAAGCAGAAAATTGCTGGCCGGCCCGGCAGCGGCGGAAAGCGCCATGCCGAGCTTTGGATTTTTATAATTGTACGGGTTGATCGATACAGGCTTGGCCCAGCCGACACCGCCCACCAGCATGCAGAGCGCACCAAGCGGGTCAAAGTGGTGCATCGGGTTCATTGACAGACGCCCGGCCCGCACGGCGGTATCATCCCCCAGAAGATGGCTGGCCAGTGCATGGGCGGATTCATGAAATGGGATCGCAATCAGCACTACCACGGCACGCAGCAGATACTGCACGATCCGCGCCGGAGACAACAGTCCGTTCAAAAGCCAACACCACCCCATTAAAATTCTTTTCTATTATATCGTAGAAACCGCGGCAAGACAAGCCCCGCAGGGCCGCAAAACACAATATTTAGCGCCGGATTCAGACAAAAACGCAAAATTATGAAAAAAACTGAATTTTTTTCTTCAAAAACTCTTGCATTTTCTGCACATATACGCTATACTGTTAAAGCTATTGAAAAGGAGGTGCAAGCATTATGGCCAAATGTTCTTGCTGTGGCAAGGGTGTCACGTTCGGTATCAAGGTTTCTCACTCTCATCGTCGGAGCAACCGTACCTGGAACCCCAATGTCAAGCGCGTGAAGGCGATCGTGGACGGTTCCCCGAAGTATATCTACGCCTGCACCCGCTGCCTGCGCTCTGGTAAAGTTACCCGCGCGGTCTGATTGGAAGGAAAAAATGCCGGTCACATCGTGTGACCGGCTTTTTCTCTTTTTTATGGAATTTTTAGGAGGTAGACCCATGCTCCCCCATGACCCGATTATGCTGCTGAGCTATGTGAATACCCAGCTGCGCGACCGTGATGCCTCACTGGATGCTTTCTGCGACCGTGAGCAGGCGGACCGGCAGGCGCTTTGTGCGGCGCTTGCAGAGATCGGCTATGAGTACAGCCGTGAACAGAACCGCTTTGTATAAACGGCATATGCGCATCTTTTGAGAGAGGAAGTTGAAGAACCCGATGAACTTTATCTTTGTCAGCCCGCATTTTCCCAACACTTACTGGAATTTTTGCGACCGGCTGCACCGCAACGGTGTCAACGTGCTTGGCATTGGTGATGCACCGTTTGATGAGATTCCCGGTGAGCTAAAGCACTGCTTGACGGAGTATTATCGCGTGGATAATCTAGGCAGCTATGAGGAGATGCTGCGCGCTGTCGCTTACTTCACCTTCCACTACGGCAAAATTGACTGGATTGAGTCGAACAACGAATACTGGCTTGAGATGGATGCCCAGCTGCGCACCGATTTCAATATCAATACCGGTGCCAAGAATGATTTTATTGAGCGCATCAAGTACAAGAGCCGCATGAAGGAAAGCTACCGTGCAGCCGGTGTGCCGGTGGCACGCCACCACATGGTCAGCACTCTCGCGGCGGCCCGGGCGTTTATCAAGGAGGTAGGCTACCCTGTTATCGTCAAGCCGGATAACGGCTGCGGTGCCGAGGCTACCTATAAGCTGAAGAACTTCTCAGAGCTGAAAAAATTCTATGCCGAGCCCCATGCGGTGCAGTACATTATGGAGGAGTATATCAACGGTACGATCGTCAGCTTTGACGGCGTGGCCGACAGCCATTGTGTGCCGCTGTTCTACACCTCCAATGTGTTCCCCACCCCAATGCTGGACATCGTCAGTAAGAACGGCGATTTGAGCTACTGGACGCAGAAAACGGTTCCTGCGGCGCTCAAGGATGTGGGCTTCCGCACGATCAAGGCTTTTGGCGCTAAAAGCCGGTTTTTCCACTGTGAGTTTTTCCAGCTGAACGAGGATAAGCCGGGCCTTGGCAAAAAGGGCGATTATGTGGCACTTGAGGTCAATATGCGTCCGGCAGGCGGTTACACCCCCGATATGATCAACTATGCCAACTCTGTGGACTGCTACCAGATCTGGGCGGACATGGTATGCTATGATGAGGTGCGCAGTCTGGACCTGAATGGCCACAAGTATTTCTGTGTCTACGCTGGCCGCCGCGACTGCCACCAGTACAAGCACACCCACGCCCAGATCCTGGCGCGATACGGCAGCCGGATCAAGATGTGCGGGCGCATCCCGCAGGCATTGCGTCTGGACATGGGCGACCAGATGTATACAGCGGTCGTCCGCTCCACAGCGGAGCGTGATGCGTTCATCCGCTATGTGCAGGAGCAGGCATAAACACTGAAAGCCGGTGCTTTCCCAAATGGGAGGGCACCGGCTTTTTTTGCTTTACCACACGAGGCGTGTGTGTGGCGCTTAGGCGATTATATTCTGTTGAGCTTTACGCTTTTGTGGTAAACCACCAGCGAGATGGCAGCCGTCAAAAACTCTGTCAGCCAGAAGGCATGCCAGATACCGTCTGCGCCTGCAAAGTGACAAAACAGCCAGGCCAGCGGCATGATGACAACAATGTAGCGGCACAGGGAAATTACCAGAGACTCTATCCCCTTGCCAAGCCCTTCCAGAGCGCCGGAGACAACAACCGAAATCGTGGATACCAGAAAGCCCGTGCAGATGATGCGCAGCGCTGCGGTACCGATGGCAATGGTTTCAACATTAGTGCTGAACAACCCCATCAGCTGCTTCGACAAAACGAGGCATAGCAGCGTGCCGGCGGCCATAATGGCGGCGCACATGGCCATGGCAGTGCGGTAGACCTTTTTGACACGGCCATACTCCCCGGCACCGTAGTTATAGCCGATGATGGGGCGGAGCCCCTGCACGATGCCGTTTGCCGGCAGATACAGGAAGGTCTGTAATTTATAATAGATGCCCAGCACAACGATATAGCTCTGTGAATAGACTGCCAAGAGAGAATTAAGAAAGGTGATGAGCACCGACGGCAGCGCAAGATTTAAAACGGCGGGCACGCCGATCGAGTAAAGCTGCAGCCCGATTTTGGGGTTGAAATGCAGGCAGCTGCGGCGCAGATGTACGGGAATCGGCCGGACAAAATAGATGATGAGATAGAACACCACCTGCATCATCTGACCGATGCCGGTAGCCAGTGCGGCACCGGCAATTCCCATCTCCGGGAAAGGGCCGATGCCGAAGATGAGCAATGGGTCCAGAATGATGTTGCAGACAGAGCCGAGCGACAGCCCTACCATCGTGATCTTCATGCAGCCTACAGCTTGAAATATCTTTTCAAAAGCCATAGCAGCCATGATGATAACAGAAAAGAGAAACGCGATGCGCGCATAGGTCAGCCCCAGCGCAATAACGGTTTCATCCGTAGTGAAGCTGCGCAGGAAGCGCGGTATGACAGCAATACCGGCAACGGAGGCGATGATGCCGTGCAGCAGGGACAGCACCATGCCGTGCGTCGCGGCGGTGTCAGCCTTCTCCTGATTGCCAGCCCCCAGATGCAGTGAGATCAACGCGCTGATGCCGATGCTGAAGCCGATGGCAACAGCGTTGATGAAGTTCTGCACAGGATAGACCAGCGAGAGGGCTGTCATAGCCTCTTCGCTGATGCGGGCCACATACAGGCTGTCCACAATGTTGTACAGCGCACTGACCAGCATGGAAGCGACCATGGGCAGGGCCATTGAAGTCAGCAGCGGAAATACAGGTTTTTCTTTCATAAAGGTATCGTTCATACGCGTGCACTCCTTTTTTTGCACAAAAATCGCATAGAAAAAGCCACACAATGACCTGCATGCACAGGTCATTGTGTGGCGAAAAGTAGTATCGGAACTGTAAAAATCCACACTGTGTTTTAGTAGAAAATAGTATACACAATGCCGCAAAATTTGTCAAGCAGCTTGCACGGGGTGGGCAAAAACGGTACAATAAAGGCAATCCATGTACGATGCGGAGGGCGTCTTATGAAAAAGGTTCTGGTTTCCGGTGCGGGCGGCTTTGTGGGGGCGCGTATCATGACCCAACTGGCCGATCGGTATGAACTGTGCAGCTTTCCGAAAGGAATGCTCGCCGCAGCAAACGAAACAGCAGTACAGGAGCATATCTGCCGAACACAGCCCGATGTGATCCTGCATACAGCGGCGATCTCGGACACAGGTTACAGTGAAAAGCATCCTGAGGAATCCTACCGCGCGAATGTTTTGCTCCCGCTTTGGATGGCACAGGCGGCAAAACGCGTAGGGGCAAAGCTGATATGCTTTAGCTCCGATCAGGTGTACACGGGCCTTAACGAAAACGGTCCGTTTGCAGAGGAACAGCCGCTCTGCCCTGCAAATGTCTACGGACGCCACAAGTGGGAGGCTGAGCAGCGGGTGCTGTCTGCCCTGCCTGATGCCGTGATGCTGCGTGCGACCTGGATGTATGATCTGCCGGGGTACGGCCTGCCGATACGCGGAAATTTTGTACTGAACCTGCTCACCGCGGCTATGAGGCAGCAGACGGTGCGATTCTCCTGCCATGACTATCGTGGCATCACCTATGTGCGCGAGGCCGTTGAAAAGCTGACACAGGTTATGGAGCTGCCGGGAGGTATTTATAATTTCGGCAGCGAAAATGATTGCGATATGTATGAAACTGCGCTGCGCGCCTGCGAACAGCTGGATATCCGCCCTGACATAGAAAAGCAGGAGTGGAAGCGCAGTCTGCGAATGGATGGCAGTAAGCTTCGCGCAGCGGCAGGAAGCGGCTTCTCTGATTTACAGACAGGGCTGATGCAGTGCCTGAGGGACTACGGCTTACAGATGTAATAAAAAACACCCGCCGGAGACGCTCCGGCGGGTGTTCTGCTGCTTGCTACAGTCCAATGTCTGGTCCGAGTGGCGAGAGTCGAACTCACGGCCTCTTGAACCCCATTCAAGCGCGCTACCAAACTGCGCTACACCCGGTCAACCGGGCTGTCTCAAGTCAGCCTAATTATTATAGCGAATCGAGAGCGAAATGTCAACACCTATTTTGAAAAAATATGCAGAACAGAATCAAAATAAAAAATCGCTGAACCAAAACGGCTCAGCGATTTTGCTGATTGTCACAGCCCATTGTCTGGTCCGAGTGGCGAGAGTCGAACTCACGGCCTCTTGAACCCCATTCAAGCGCGCTACCAAACTGCGCTACACCCGGTCAACCGGGCTGTCTCAAGTCAGCTTAATTATTATAGCGAATCGAGAGTGAAATGTCAACACCTATTTTGAAGAAATATCTAAAAATAAAAACAGCGTATATTCCAACGAATCTACGCTGTTTTTCATGGTGGAGCTGACGGGAGTCGAACCCGTGTCCGAAAAGAAATCGGTTAGAGTATCTCCGGGCGCAGTGTGTTTATTGGATTTTCCTTGGTGCGGGCGAGCACACACGCACTACACCTTGGTAGCTTCATAAATTCATGCCGGGCCGCAAAGCTTAAGCCCGTTCACGTTCAGTACCTAATCGACGCCCTGACCCTATGCGGTACTAACACAGGCAGGACGGTAGCGCCTAATTAGGCAGCTACGGCAACAGGATAATTGTTGTCAGTTAATTTAAGTTGGCGCTTTTATCGTGGGTCACCGCCACGGCCCGCTGCTCACGCCTCTCTCTCCCCGTCGAAACCATTACAGCCCCGCATATTCGGTGGGGTGTCCCCCACCGGGAAAGTGAAGTGAAAACAACCTTATCGCTGCGTTTTCATAGCGCGGTCAATATCGCGCTTGGCATCGCGCGCCGCAGCAGACGCACGCTTGTCATACAGCTTTTTGCCCTTACACAGGCCCAGTTCCAGCTTGACGCGACCTTTTTTGAAATAGAGCGACAGCGGAACCAGCGTGTATCCCTGCAGCTTGATTTGCTGGCTCAGACGGCGAATCTCTGCCTTGTGTGCCAGCAAACGCCGCGGGCGGCGCGAATCTTTATTGAAGATGTTTCCCTGCTCGTAAGGGCTGATGTGAATGCCCTTTGCAATCAGCTCTCCATCGTCAATGTCGGCCCAGGAATCCTTCAGGTTTACCCCGCCGGCGCGCAGACTTTTGACCTCGGTGCCGACCAGCTCGATACCAGTCTCCAACGCCTCGATCACAAAGTACTCATGGCGTACCTCGCGGTTGACGGCAATCATTTTCTTTCCGCTTTTGTCCTCAGCCATGGGTACACCTCCTTTGCACTGGCAGGATACTCATTGTAGCGCACCTGCGCTTAAAAGTCAAGAAAAATTGTGTCACAGCTCGCCGCGGCCTGCCATGGCGCGGTAAAGTGTGGTTTCATCGGCATATTCCAGACTGGAGCCGACAGGCAGGCCGTAGGCAAGGCGGGTCGTTTTGACGCCAAGCGGCTTGATAAGCTTGGCGATATACATGGCGGTGGCTTCCCCCTCGACCGTGGGACTGGTGGCCATAATGACCTCCTTGACGGTGTCATTCAGGCGGGCCAGCAGCTCCTTGATGCAGAGCTGATCGGCACCGATACCGTCCATGGGCGAGATTGCGCCGTGCAGTACATGGTACAGACCATTATACTCATGGGTGCGCTCGATGGCCTTGATGTCGCGGGGGGATTCCACCACGCAGATCACGCTGCGGTCCCGCTTTTGGGACGCACAGATCTTGCAGACATCACCTGTGGTGAAGTCCTGACAGATACGGCAGCGGTGCAGATCCTTTTTGGCGTGCTCGATAGCCTGAGCCAGCTCCATCGCCTGTTCCGCAGGCATGGACATGACCTGATAAGCCATCCGCACGGCGCTTTTGCGGCCGATACCGGGAAACCGGGCGAACTGGTCAACCAGATTTTCCAGCGGCTCCGTTTTTTGAAACATGGTGTGCCTCTCAGCCCAGGCCGGGAATGTTCAAACCGCCGGTCATCTTGGACATTTCCTCCTCGGAGTCCTTGTCAACCGCGGAAGAAGCGCTGTTGACAGCAGCTGCGATGAGGTCCTCCAGCATCTCGATATCGTCCGGATCAACAGCCTCAGGCTTGATCTTGACGGCGGTGATCTCGTGCTTGCCGTTCATCGTGACAGTGACCATCTCACCGCTGGCGGTGCCGGTATATTCCTTGGCCTCCAGCTCCTCCTGTTTGGCGCGGATATCATCCTGCATCTTCTGGACCTGACGCATCATGGCGTTGGGATCGGGACGGCCGTAGCCTTTGGGCAGTCTTGCTTTCATAGGTTTTTCCTCCAAATAAATTTACTTGTCAATGATTTTCAGGTCAACGCCCAGCGCCTGCATGGTGTGCAGGGTTTCATCCAGGCTGACAGCGGTGCTGCCGTTTTCGGCGGCTTTCGGCTCCTCATAAGGGCCGATGCTGTACTTGGTTTTGGAAACGCGGTAAATCGCTTCCTTCAGCCGCTTGCTGACCTCGCGGTTGCTGCGGATATAATCCCGGAAGGCATCGCTGCATTCAAACAGCACACGCTTTCCGTCACAGTAGGCTTTTGTGCCCCGCAGAAAAGAAATCAGCATGGCATCATTCTCTTCAAGGTCGGACAGCACAGCCGGCCAGAAGCCGAACGGCTCCAGCGGGCCGGCAGAACGCGCCGGCTCCGCTTTGCGCGGTGCGGGCTTAGGGACGACGGGCTGTGCGGCCGGCACGGTCTGTTGGGGCGCGGGTCTTAACTCGGGCTGCAGGAACGGCGGGTCGTCATCAATGGGCGGCGGCAGATCATCCGGCTCAACCGAAGCAGCAGACGCAGTGCTTGACTGCGCAACCGGGGGCACGATGGCAACAGCCGGCTGCACAGGCGGTGCGGATGCAAAGGCCTGCGGTGCTGCGGGGGCCGCGACCTGCTGTACCACAACAGGGGCGGCGGCAGTGATCTCCGGCTGCGTCAGCGAAAAGACAGCCAGCTCCAGTTCGATGCGCTGGTCGGTGCCGCGGCTCATCTTCTCAAGTGCGGAGCCGAAGGCGTTGATGGCGCGGATGGCATCGCCCTGCGGGAAATCCTGGCGCTGATTGTAGGCAGCCTCCTCCTCGGGAGAGATACCGGCCAGCAGTGCCGTGCCGCCCGGCAGGGCGCTGAGCATCAGGTTTCGGTAATGACCGGCAAGCTCTATGCAGAGGCGCCGCATGTCAACACTCTGCTGGCGCAGGGCGGCAATCTTTTCAAGCGCGGCAACCGAATCCCCGGCTGCGATCGCATCACTGATCTCAAACAGGTATCCCCTGTCTGTGACGCCTGCCATACGGCGTACCAGCGCTTCATCTACCTTATTATCCACACCGGCGCAGGTGTCGAGTATAGACAGTGCATCACGCATGGCACCATCGGCCAGGCGGCCAATCAGCTGTGCGGCGTTTTCGTCCAGATCGATTTTTTCCTGCCCGGCTACATAAAGCAGGCGTTTGGCAATGTCATCTGCCGTGATACGGGTGAAATCGTACCGCTGACAGCGGCTCAGGATCGTGACAGGGACCTTCTGAACCTCGGTCGTTGCCAGAATGAAGATGACATGCTCGGGCGGCTCCTCCATCGTTTTCAGCAGTGCATTAAAGGCTGCCGTGGAGAGCATGTGGACCTCGTCAATGATATAGACCTTGTACTTGCAGACCGAGGGCAGATACGCCACCTCGTCCCGCAGGTCGCGGATGTCGTCAACGCCGTTGTTGGAGGCAGCGTCCATCTCGATGATATCCATGACAGCGCCAGAGTCTATACCCTTGCAGATCTCACATTCGCCGCAGGGGTCAGGGCTGGAGGTATCCAGACAGTTGACTGCCTTGGCGAAGATCTTGGCGCAGGTCGTTTTGCCGGTGCCGCGGGTGCCGGTGAACAGATACGCATGGCCGATGCGGCCCGCTGCGATCTGGTTTTGCAGGGCTGTGACGATGGCTGTCTGGCCGACAACATCTGCAAAGCGCTGGGGACGCCATTTGCGGTATAAGGCGCGGTACATCTGCCCACCTCCCGTTAAGATACAAATAAAGCGGGCAGAGCACGCGGCTGCGCTGCTTTGCGTACAGATGCAGGCTTGACCGCGGCACTGTGCAAGCACCGCTTAATGCTGCTCGGTTCCCCGCCTGACATGGTTCACAGGCTGCCCACGCGCGGGACCTGCATCTGTACGCGAAACAGCGCAATTCAGCCCTGTCCGCTTTTAGTATTATACAATAAGTCCCGGATAAATGCAAGCGTTTTCCGTCAATCTTCCTGCAGGCGCTCCACCATCTTGTAAAGGGACTCAGCACTGTTGAAGTTCTGCGGCATGATCTCAGAGGCGGGGATAGAGATGTCATACGCTTCATTCAGTGCGGAGATGATCTGCAGGATGTCGAAGGAATCGAGAATGCCGTCATCGATCAGCGTGGTGCAGGTCGTGAAATCTACATCCTCCTTGATCTCGCTCAGGATTTCCAGTAATTGTTCCATAATAATGCTCCTTTTTGGTTTACATATCCCCCAACGGGGTGTTGAGGGGGTGAGTTGGTGTGAGGACGCGGACAAGCTGCGGCGCGCCGTTTTGCCACAGAACGATCTGCGGCAGGTCGCGGCTGAGGAAAAGCCCCAGTCCCTCTGTGACAGAGTAAGCGCCGGCGTTTTCAAAGACGAGCAGGTCGCCGGGCTGCAGCCCGGTCAGGGAGATGCTGCGCACCAGAACATCGTTGGTCGTACACAGGCTGCCGCAGAGTGTCCAGTCCTGCTGCGCCCCCTGCTGCGCGGCAAAATGGCGCAGGTGCGGGCGCTTCATTCCCATAATTTGCCCCAGATAGTTCAGGTGGTTCATGCCGCCGTCCACTATGCAGTAATGCTGGCCGTCATGATCCTTACAATCCATGGCGGTTGTCAGGTAAAAGCCGCATTCGGCGGTGTAAAAGCGGCCCATCTCAACAGTCAGGTGCGCCCACCCTGCAGCCTCCTGCAGTGCAGGGGCGAGGGCTCTGGCGGGGGCAAGGGTGTCGGTGAAGTCATCGCCGTCAAAGTACGGCACAGGCAGGCCGGGGCCGTATTCCAGCTCCGGCAGGCGCAGACCGAAGGTCTGCTCGATCTCATCATAAAGCGCCTGCAGCATGGTCAGCTCTTTTTGCTGGGAGGTCAGCTTTTTGCGCTGGGTGCCGACAAAATAGTGAATACCGATAAAGTCAAGATCCGGTGTTTCTGCGCGGTTTTTTAAGGCGGAAAAAAGATCCTGCTTCGACATGCCGAACTGACTGCCGGCGTTCAGCCGCAGCAGCACAGGCAGACGGCGGCCCGCCGCGCGGGCAGCCTCCTGCAGATAGCGGACCTGCAAAAGGGATTCTGCGGTGTAGCTTCCGGCACCGTCTGCAACGGCACGGGCAATGTCGGCAGGTGTTTTGTTGACGCCGGAATAGATGACGTGCGCATCCGCTGCCTGCAGGCTCTCGCATACGGACAACTCGCCGGGGCTGCATACCTCCAGCCGCGCAGTGACGGCGGACATGGCGGGCAGCAAAAACGGATTGGCCTTGATGGAATAGCAGAGCTTAATGTCCGGGCCGAATACCTCCTGTATAGCGCGCACACGCGCCTGCAGGGCATCTGCATCGAAGACAAAGGTCGGCGTGCCGTAGGCGGCAGCAAGCTGCTGCAAAATGGCATCTGTCATTTTCGGGCTCCTTTTTTGGTCAGTGCGGCCAGTGCCGTGCGGTCGATCTTGCCGTTTTTGTTCATCGGCAGCTCGTCCAGCTGCAGGGCCGTGTTCGGCTGCATAAAGGGCGGCAGGGCTGCTTTGAGCGCGGCCAGCAGGGCCGTTTTCTCGCAGCTGCCGGTATAGAACAGGTGCAGCCGCTGCTTCTCTGCATCAAAGATGCAGCAGGCGCGCGTCACAGCATCGCAGCGCATGGCTGCGGCCTCGATCTCGCCCAGTTCTACGCGATGCCCCATGTGCTTGATCTGAAAATCCTTGCGGCCTATGTAATAGAACTCCCCCGCCGCATCGCAGCGTGCAAGGTCGCCGGTGCGATAGATGCGCTCATACCAGTGGGTGTTCAACGGATTTTGGGTGAAGGCCTGCGCCGTACGGGCCTGGTCGGCGTAGTAGCCAAGCGCCAGCGCCGTGCCGGAGACACACAACTCCCCTGCCTGGCCGGGTTCGGTGACAAGGCGGTCGTTTTCGTCCAATAGAAACACCTTTTCATTGGGGAAGGCGTGTCCGATGGGAAGCACCTCCTCCGGGGCAAAGACACGGTCCGGCAGGATGTAGTAGGTGCAGTTGCAGGTAATCTCAGTAGGGCCGTAGAGGTTTACGAAACGGGCCTGCGGCAGGGCGGCCTTCCATTTGTTGAGATGCTTTATGGGCATGACCTCGCCGCTGAACAACACCTGCCGTATTGCGGTAGGCACGCGGTAGCCGAAGCCGTTCATGATCGAGACAAAGCACATCGCGCTGACAGCCCAGACCAGCGTTGTGACCGCATGGTCTGCCAGATAGTCCATCAGCTTGGTGGGCTGGCTGAAATAGGCACGCGGGATGATCTGCACCTTGGCACCGGTGTATAAGGCGGTGTAGAGATCCTTGACTGAAACATCAAAGTCAAACGGAGCCTGATTGCCGAGAATGTCCTGCGCTTTTATGCCAAAGATGGCGGCAAACTGTGGGATAAAGTCCAGCACCGAGCGGTGGCTGACCGTGACCCCCTTGGGAACGCCGGTGCTGCCGCTTGTAAAGTTGATGTACAGCGGGTCTACATCCACAGCCTGCGCACGGCGTGCAGCCAACAGCGAAGGCTGTACCGCTGTTGTGAGCAGATCCTCCAGCAGGTAAACGCTGCAGGAACAGCCGAGCGCCGCGGCGGCGTCCGCATGGTCGCGGTCAGTGATGAGCAGGCACGGCTGCAGTGTGCTCAGCACCTGCTGTGTGCGGGCGGCAGGCTGGCGGGTGTCCAGCACGGAATAGCAGCAGCCCGCATAGACGGTGCCGAGCATTGCGGCGAAAACCGGCGCGGATTTTTCCAGATAGAACGCGACCGGGCAGCGCGGCGCGGTATGACCGGCCAGAAAGCTGCCGGCGCGGCGGGCGTTTTCTGCCAGCTGCGCCCAGGTGTAGTCCTGCTGCGCATCGCCGACAGCGGCGCCCTCCGGAGTATGGGCTGCGGTAGCTTCAAGCCAATCCAGAATATTGGTCTGCATATAAAATCTCTTTTCTTAGAAGTTTGCGTAAAGGAAACCGGAGGTCTCGGTCACGCAGATGAAGCTGAGGGTGACCAGAAACATTACAAGGTAGTAAAGACCCCAGCGCAGGGCAAGCGGCAGCCGCTGAACCTCTGTATACGGCTCGCGGCCCAGCTCTGCAATCAGGCTGTGAACAAAGACCAGCACAGTGCTGATGGCAACGATGCCCCACGCCGGCCCCGTGACAGCGGCAAAGGCGGCGGGAGCCTCAGCAGTCAGCGCCTCGGGGCGGAAGCTCACAAAGGTGTTGCGCAGATAAGCGGCTCCGAGGGAAAGCCCCACCCGATCAAAATACCAGCCGATATTAACGATGACGAAGGTCCGCAGGATGCGGAAGATATGCCATGTACGGCTCTCGGTGGGGATATGCAGGGCGGTGTTCATTTTTTTGAAGGCAGGCTCGAGCAGATCGGCAAGGGCGATGACCATACCGTTATACAGGCCCCATACAAGATAATGCGCCTGCGGACCGTGCCAGATGCCGACTACGGCGAACACCAGCAGGTTGGCAACTGCAGCCGGCAAAACACGGCCGAAGTGTTTGCCCCAGTGCCCGGTGGCCCATTTGCCGAATCGCTGCATCGGCTTGGTCAGCGCGAACGGGTAGAACAGATAATCACGCATCCATGCGCCGAGGGAGATATGCCAGCGCCGCCAGAAATCTCCCAGCGAGGTGGAAAAATACGGCTGGCGGAAGTTGGGCATCATCTCAATGCCGAACAGCTGTGCGACACCCAGCACCATGTCGATGCCGCCGGAAAAATCCGTATACTGCTGCAGCGAATAGAGCAGGATCGCCAGCAGTGCCATCGACCCGGCGAGGGTGGGATCGTTCCGGTCAAGGATCGCGGCAATCGTTGGCGCAGTCAGGTTGGCAATGGCATACTTTTTCATCGCACCGAACAGGATCACAAAGAGGGCACGCTTGGTGCGCTCCCACTCCCAAGAATGCGCGGCGGTCAGTTGGGGCTCCATTGCTCCGTACCGGTTGATGGGGCCTTGGATCAGCTGCGGGAAAAATGAAATAAACAGCAGAAAACGGGCGGGGTTCTTTTCAGGCGGGTGGCGGCCGCGGAAGCAGTCAATCAGATAACCAATCGCCTGAAAGGTGTAAAAGCTGATGCCGAGCGGCATGACCAGCCCCAGCGCCGAGGGTGCGGTGGCCGCCACCGCACCAGCCAGCAGGCGTACAAAATATGACCAATATTTAAAATAGCCCAGCACTAAGAAATTTGCGACCAGCACAAGCGCAACAACACCTTTTTTGTGGCGCTGTGTCTTGGCCTTGACAGCTTTCTTTTCGTCCTTTGTGATGCCGGGCGCTTTGCGCCGTGCGGCGCAGTCGGCGTCAAGGCGGGCAAGCCAGAGCCCGCCGCCCCAGACGGTCAGTGCGGTAAAAAACAGAAAGAAAATTCCCTGCCAACCGCTTGCCGCAAAAAAGACAAGGCTGATCGCCAGCAGGCAAAGCCACTGGCAGCGGCGCAGCACGGTGTAATACAGCACCAGCCCGACTGTGACGAGAAGGACAAATGCAAATGAGTAAATCTCCACAGTTTTCCTTTCTTTCTGTTAATAATCAACTTGCTGCTCATAGTAGCGTTCAAAAGGAACATCAGAGCCTACAACACGAGCATTAACGCGGAAGGTGTAGGTGCCGTGCTCTGTGACAGGATATTCAGCCCAAGAACGGTCTGTATAATTTGAAAAAGTGTGGTATTCTGTGTCATTAGGACCTTTGACAAGGTATTCATACTCTGCCTGTACACTGGGGCCGTGGTAGCAATTTGCGAGCAGAATAAATTTGTCACTATGCGATTCAATTAGAAAATAAACATTTGTGATATAATTTACCCGGGCTAAATACTCCTGCGGAGTTATAAATAGGGCATTGACATCCGCGCCGCTCTGACGCAACTGCAGAAACTTTGCCATCGACTGGCAGAAGGCTCGTCCGCCGGTTTTGTTCATGTGAGTATGATCGCTATAGTAGGAAAGCTCTTTATTTTCAAATAAAGAATCTTTTGCAAGATTAAAATCATAATAGGTCGCTCCGTGCGCCGCAAAAAAATCGCAGAAGGTCTGGTAGGTCTCAAAGTAATTTTCATAACTGACAATATCCAGTACCGGTTTCGGAGGACAAATTACAATCAAGTCAACATTATGTGTACGACATTGGTCGCAGATTTCAGCAAGCTCGTCATATCTTTTCTGTAAAAAGGTATGCGCAGAAAAATTCCATGTATTTTCAACACCAATGGTATCGAAATCAATCGTTTTATCTGGCGCATTCTGCCGATGGGATACATCGATTTCGCCAACAGAAGAGGCGGCAAAATTAGACTGTAATCGTTCTTTGATGTTTGCTGTCTCTTGTGTGATAGCCGCTTTCCAGTCTTTAGGCCAAGTGCCGCTTTGCCAAGGAATAAGTGCGTTAAGTGAGGTGTCCTTGAAAAAGTTTGTTTTGCCTGTCATGTAGCGCAGTAATACGGAGGGAATCTGCGCTACAGGTGCAGTCTCCAGTTTACCGTACAGAAAAGCATATTGAGCCTTTGGATAGGGGTCACTTCCCATATTGTAGTAATCCATAACCAAAATTGCGGTTTTGGGATGATGCTCCTGCAATATCGTATCGACTGCAATCTCAGTCATATCCCAGGATTGCATATTAGTTGCAAGACTACAGACGGATAGACCTGTGTTCTGGCTAAGTTCATCCTCTGGCAAGGCACAAGTAGCCAAGGACGAGCCGAAAACAGCCAAGTCGATGTCTGTTTTTTGATAATAGTTGCGCCACATGGCAAGGCTGGATCCATTGTCCGGCGGCATAAAGCAGCAGAGGATCAGATTTAAAAAGACGAAAATCGCCAGAAAAGCGGCGACCTTAGCAGCATGTTTCAAAAGAAAACTCCTGTAAACCATACAAAATAAGGAAAATGTACAAAAACGCTAAACAAAGCTAGTATACCGCATTTTTACAGAAACTGCAAGGTGTATGGGGGCATACCCGCATTTTTTACAATTTATTGCGAAAAACCGCGTTTCATCAGCGAAACGCGGCGGTGGTATTATCCCAAAAGCTGTTTGGCCAGATCAGCGCTGGCCTTGGCGTCCTTGCAGTAGTAATCGGCACCGATGTTGCGGGCATAGTCCGGTGTAAGAACAGCACCGCCTACCATGACCTTACAGTCTAGTCCGGCAGCGTGCAGCGCCTCAATCGTTGCCTGCATATTGGGGACGGTGGTCGTCATCAGGGCAGACAGACCTACAAGCTTTGCACCCGTCTGTCGCACAGCCTCGACCACGCGCTCGGGGGCGACATCGCGGCCAAGGTCAAGCACATCGTACCCGTAGTTTTCCAGAATAACGCGGACGATGTTTTTGCCGATGTCGTGTACATCGCCCTTGACGGTGGCAATGACGATCTTGCCCTTGCTGCCCTGCGCCTGCCCGGAGGCGGCAATCTTCGCCTTGATGGACTCAAAGGCAGCCTGAGCGGCGGTGGCTGCCTGCAGCAGCTGCGGCAGGAAAACAGTTCCCTTTTCAAAGCCATCCCCCACGGCGTCCAACGCGGGAATCAGAGAGGTGTTTACGACATCGAGCGGCTCCCGCATCGTCAGGGCGGCGTCTGCGGCCGCGCGGGCCTCGGCCTTTAAGCCGCGCCGCACCGCCTCAAACAGTGCATCTCCGCCCGGGGCGGCCGCGCCGACCTCGGCCACGGTGGCGGCGGACTTGCTCGTCTGGGTGGTCTGGATCTGTACATCGGCGTAGGCGGCTACATAGTCGGAGCTTTGCTTGTCCTGACTTGTCAGCACCCGGTAGGCGCGCACGGCGGCCATCATCTCCGGCGTGTTGGGATTCATGATGGCAAGGTCAAGCCCCGCCGCCATGGCCATTGTCAGGAAGGTGGTGTTCAGATAGCCACGGCACGGCAGACCAAAGCTGATGTTGGAAACGCCCAGCACCGTGCGCACACCTAACTCTTTTTTGCAGCGGGTCAGCGCCTCCAGCGTCTGAACGGCACCCTCCTGCTGGGCGCTGGCGGTCAGCGTCAGGCAATCAATGTAAATATCCTCATTCGGGATACCGGCCGCATTGGCGGCAGCGGCAATGCGTTTTGCAATGGCAAAACGCCCTTCGGCGTCAGCCGGGATGCCATGCTCGTCCAGTGCCAGGCCGACAACGGCAGCGCCGTATTTCTTGCAAAGGGGCAGGATAGTGTCCAGCGTCTTCTGCTCTCCGTTGACCGAGTTGACGATGGGCTTGCCGTTGTAGATGCGCAGCGCGCGGGAAAGAGCCTCCGGATTGGAGGAATCGAGCTGGAGCGGCAGATCCGTGATGGCTTGCAGGTCCTTGACAAGCTGCTCCAGCGTGGCGGCCTCGTCAATACCGGGCAGACCGGCGTTGACATCCAGCACTTGGGCACCGGCCTCGGCCTGGGCTACGGCCTGAGCGCAGGGATAGGCGCTGTCACCGTCCCGCAAAGCCTGCTGCAGCCGCTTTTTGCCGGTGGGATTGATGCGCTCGCCCACAACGGTGATGCCGTCCACCTCGACAAAGCGAACCGGCGTACACAGACAGCTGCGGCGGATAGGGATCTTGTCGGCGGGAACCAGCGCGGCAAAGGTCTCCCGCAGCTTGGCGATGAAGTCGGGCGTTGTGCCGCAGCAGCCGCCCACCATGGAAACGCCGATCGAGGCATAAGCTTTCATCTCTGCGGCAAATTCCGCGGCATTCAGGTTGTAGCTGCCGTCCGGGTTGGGCAGACCGGCATTGGGCTTGACAAAAACCGGTACACCGGCCGGGACGCTGCGGCAGAGCCGCTGTGCAAACGGCAGTATCTCCTTGGGACCCAGCGAGCAGTTGATGCCCACGGCATCGGCACCGAGACCGGCGGCTGTGACGGCGTAGCTTTCCACCGTACAGCCGGTAAAGGTGCGGCCGCGGCTCTCAAAGCTCATCGAGGTAAAGACTGGCAGGGCGCAGTTTTCCTTGACGGCGAGAATGGCCGCCTTCAATTCATACAGATCGGTCATCGTTTCAAGAAAGACGAGATCCGCCCCGGCTGCCGCACCGGCACGGATGACCTGCGCAAACTCGGCGTAGGCATCCTCAAAGCGCAGGGTGCCGGCCGGGACCAGCAGCTCGCCCAGAGGGCCGATATCCAAGGCTACCAGCGCGCCGGTTTCTGCGGCGGCGCTGCGCGCGCAGGCAATCGAGGCAGAAACGACCTGCTCGACCGTGCAGGGGCAGCCTGCAAGCTTTTTGGCGTTGGCACCAAAGGTGTTGGCCAGCAGAATGTCCGCGCCGGCGCGGGCGTAATCGGCGTGGATGGCAGTCAGAGTATCCGGCATTTCCAGAGCGGCCAGCTCGGGCTTTTGCCCGGGCTGCAGGCCGCGGGTCTGCAGCTGGGTGCCCATGCCGCCGTCCAGAAGGACAAAGCGCTTACGGTCAAATACTTCACGGATCTGCATACGATTCTCCCCTATCGATCTTGTTTGAAACAGGTCGTGCCGCGCTTGCGGAACGAACAGGTATCCCGTAGATGGCAGGTCGCACAGCCTGCACGGGTGCCGGTCACGGGGTGATCGGCAATGCCTAAAATGGCGGTGGTGCTTTTGCGTGGGGTCAGCAGGTGCTGGGGGGTTACAGCCAGACCACAGCCTCGCACACTGTCCACGGTCAGGCAAAGGGTATCGTTCAGTTCCAGCGGGCAGTCGCCGTAGCCGGGTGCATAGCGCCCCGTCATGAAAACGCCCTGCGCCTGCACAGCGGCGCGCAGCTCACTTTCCAACTCATCACAGACCTGCTCCAGCAGTACGGAGGCCAGCGCATCGGCGGCGGTTGCCAGCGCGATGTCGGATACCTCCATCCGGCGCAGCAGCTTGTCGATCTCAGACCCAAGGGTCGCAGCCAGCAGCAGCACCTCTCCACAGCCGAGCAGGTGGCGGGTAAGATCTGTGCCGCAGTCCTCAAGCGGCAGTGCTGTGCGCGGCAGGCGGCGGTATACGGCGCGCGGAGCAGCCGCTGCCAGCACCTGCTCCTCTGCCTTGTCCAACAGGGCTGCGGTAGCGGTGTCCGGCGTCCAACCGGTGGCCCCCATATAGCGCAGCGCTGTGGCGCGGTCAATGGCGGCGGGCTTGCGGCGCTCCATTACAGCAGATCCCGGATGCCGTCGTAGACCTTGGCGGCCACGGCGGCATCGTTCATGGCATACAGGTGGATGCCGTCGGCCCCGCCCTCGATCAGATCGCGCAGCTGTTTGACAGCATAGTCGATGCCGGCATCATACAGCGAGGCCGGATCGTCCTGATAGCGGGAGATCATACGGGTAAACTCCGAGGGCAGGCTGGCCGAGGAAAGCGAAACCGTGCGCTCGATCTGGCTGCGCTTGACGATCGGCATAACACCGGCCGAAACAGGCAGCGTGATGCCGGCGCGGCGCGCCAGATTGAGGAAGCGATAGAAATGCATGTTGTCAAAGAAAAGCTGGGTCACAAGATGCTCGGCACCGGCGGCCTGCTTGATCCGCAGATTCTCAACATCGTGCAGCAGGGTGTCGGCCTCGGGGTGTCCCTCCGGGTAGCAGGCACCATGTACCGAGAAATCAGGCTTCTTCCATTTGATGAAGGAAGTCAGGTCGCTTGCATGGCGGAAATCCGGGCTTTCGGGCCGGGTGGGGCTGCGGTCGCCGCGCAGGGCCAGCACATCGCGGACGCCGACAGCCTCAAGCTGGTCGAGTATCTCAGCCGCGCGGATCTGGTCGTTGCCCATGCAGATCAGATGCGCAAGCGTGGGGATCTGCAGCTCGTTCTGGATATAGTCAGCAACCTCGGCAGTGGAAACACCGCCGGCAGAGCCGCCCGCGCCGAAGGTGACGCTGATGAACCCGGGGTTGAGCGTCTGCATCTGCTGCAGGGTGGCTTTCAGCTTGTCCATTTGGGTGATCTGTCTCGGCGGAAAGCATTCGATCGAGAAAACACAGCGTTTAGCTTTGAATTGTTCGGTGATCGTCATTTGTTACTCCTTGTTATTACGCCGCAGGAGCGCAGGCATCTGCGGTGGTCTCCACGCTGAGCGTGTTATTCTGCCATAGAAAGGTGAGGCTGCCCTCCTGATCGGTGCGGTACACCTCGGCCCCGACGGCCGCAAAATTTTCAAGTGCGGCGCGGTGGGGGTGGCCGTAATCATTATCAAGCCCGCAGCTGACGGCCACGGCGGCAGGCCTGACAGCCTGCAAAAAGGCTGCACTGTTGGAGGTATACGACCCGTGATGCCCTGCCTTGTAAAGCACGGCATGCAGGGCAGGGCCGTAGGCATCAAGAAGCCGCTGCTCGGCAGCTTCCTCGGCATCGCCGGTGTCGAGAAAGCGGAAGTCTCCGGCCGTGAACATCGTACAGAGCGAAATATCGTTGACGCTTGCGGCATCTCCGCTGCCGCCCTGCAGGATCATGAGTGTGCCGCCGCCCAGCGGGTAGCGATCCCCGGCCTCCGCTGTGATTAGCTCAGTGCCGTTTTCTGCGGCGGATTCAGCCAACTGTCGGGGCCAGTCGGCGGTATCATCGGCACCCGGCTCCCACAGCGGCAGCAAAAGCTGTTTGACCGGGAAATCGGAAAGCACCGCCCGGGCATTGCCGGTATGGTCGGCATGGGGATGCGTGAGCACCAGATAGTCCAGCGATTCGACATCGAGCGCATGCAGGTCGTAGAGCAGTGCCTCCTCGGCCTCGGCGGGGCCGGTGTCGATCAGGCAATACGCACCGTCCTGACAGATCAAAACAGCATCACCCTGCCCGACATCCAGCACATACACGGCGGTGCTGCCGGGTGCAGGCTTTGGTGCGCTTTCCTCCGTGCGGAGCGGTACGCCCAGCGCAGCGCGCAGCTGCTGCCAGCTTGGCAGGGGGCCGCGGCCGCCCGCCAGCTGAATGACAAAGGCAAAAAGCAGCAGCAAGCCAGCCAGCACAGCGGCTGCGATGCGCCAGCCCTTCTGCTTATTCATCATATTGACCGTTGAGCTTGCGCTCCTCCCACTGGGCTTTTGTCACCAGCACGGCACGGGGCTTGGCACCCTCATAGGGACCGATGATCTTTTCCTGCTCCATCTGGTCCATGATGCGGGCCGCGCGGGCGTAGCCCAGCTTGCAGCGGCGCTGCAAAAGGCTGGTGCTGGCCTGTCCGGCCTCGATGACGCACTCAACAGCCTGCTCAAACATGGCATCCAGTGCGCCGCCTGCCTCGCCGTCATCGTCCCCGCCTCGCTTGCTGCCTTTTTCGGCAACGGCACGGCGCTCCATCTCGGCTATCATTTCCTCATCGTACTGTGCGGTGGAGGTGGACTTGATAAAGCTCAGCACGGCACCGATCTCCTCATCAGTGACAAAGGTGCCCTGCACGCGGACCGGCTTCGATGCGCCGACCGGCAGGAAGAGCATGTCACCGTTGCCCAGCAGCTTTTCGGCACCGCCGGAGTCCAGAATGGTACGGCTGTCGATCTGGCTGGAAACGGCAAACGCGATGCGGCTGGGGATGTTGGCCTTGATAAGGCCGGTGATGACATCGACACTGGGGCGCTGGGTCGCAACGATCAGGTGGATACCGGCGGCACGGGCCTTCTGCGCAATGCGGCAGATATAATCCTCGACCTCCTTGCCGGCAACCATCATCAGATCCGCCAGCTCGTCAATGACGATGGCGATATAGGGCAGATGCTCCATGCCCGTCTGGGCAGCCAGCTTGTTGTAGGCCTTGATCTCACGGACATTGTTCTCGGCAAAAAGCTTGTAGCGGCGCTCCATTTCAGCTACGCTTGCACCCAGCGCCCCGGCTGCCTTGCGCGGCTCGGTCACAACGGGCATCAAAAGATGCGGGATGCCGTTGTACTCTGCCAGCTCAACGACCTTTGGGTCTATGAGGATGAGCTTGACATCCTCCGGGCCGGAGCGGAACAGGAAGCTGATGATGATAGAGTTGACACAGACAGATTTACCGCTGCCGGTAGAGCCTGCAATCAGCAGGTGTGGCATTTTGCACAGGTCAGCAACCTGCGCCGTGCCGGCAATATCCTTGCCAAGCGCCATCGTGAGGGGGCTGCGCATATTGATATAATTCTGGGATTCAAAGACCGCGCGGATGTTGACCGTGGAGCGGATCTTATTGGGAACCTCGATGCCGACTGCGGGTTTGCCGGGGATGGGGGCCTCGATGCGCACGCCCGCCGTGGCAAGATTCAGTGCAATATCATCGGAAAGGCTGGTGATGCGGCTGACCTTGATGCCCGCCTGGGGCTGCAGCTCATACCGGGTGACAGAGGGGCCGCGGCAGATGTCGAGCATCGTGGTCTTGACGCCGAAGCTGTCCAGCGTATTTACCAGAATATCAGCGTTTTTCTTCATCTCGCGGGCGGCACCGGCCTCGTCATCGGGGCGGGTCGCGTTGAAGAGATTCAGCGACGGATAGCAGTAGGGCTCAGGCGGCTGCTCCACGGAGGTAGGCAGGCGCATGGCGTTCGGGTCAGCCTTGGCTGCGCAGGGCGGTGTATGGACCGGTGCACCAGCCGAGTTGCCAACGGCCGTGCTGACCTGCACACGGGCGGCCTGCCCCTGCTGGGGTACGGTAAAGCTGCTCTGGGTCGTCTCGGCAGCCGGGCGGGTCATGGGCTGCGCTGCGGGTGTGCTGTTGGCAGCGGGAGCCGCTGCAGGCTCTGCCGCCATAGCGTCCAGCATCTCGGACACCGAGCGGCCGGATTCCCAGGCGGCGCTGACTGCGCTGCCTGTATCGCTGAAGCTGCCGCCCAGCGTCGGAATCGGTGCGGTGATGGGGGCTGCCGGGGCTGCGGGAGCGGGCGCCCCCAGCGGGGGCATGTCCTTTGCAGCCATACCGGCGGCAAGATCCGCCGGAGAGAGCACTACGGTATCACCCTGTACCCGCCCGGTCATGTCGAGCTGCGGCAGCTGCACGGGGGTCTGCTCCGGTTCCTCCTCCACAGGGATAAGCGGTGTGTCAAAGCGCGGCTCCTGCGGCACCGGGGTCAGCGGGGTCTCAAACTCTGCAGGCACAGGCAGTTCAAGGGTCGTTTCGGCACTGACCTCCTGCGGGGTGTAGTAGGGGGCATGGCCGCTGACGGCACGGTTGATCAGTGCATCCAGCTCATCAATGGGCTGCTGGGCAGCCGGTGCAGCAGCGGGCGCTGCCGGTTCCTCGGCAGGCTCTAGCTGCAGCTCAAAGTCCTCCTGCGGGGCAGGCGCGGGCTGCGGCGGCTGGGCGTAATGGAGCGGGCCGCTGGCCTTGCCGGACAGCGGGTCCATGCCGAAGGTACCGCCCGGCCCGATGCTGACCGGCTCAAGCGGGTCGTTGGCCTCCGCCTTGCGGCGGGCGCTTTCGGTGCTGGACGGGCCGAGGTCTACATCAAAGCCCGGGCGTGCTGCGGCAGACTGCGCAGTAAAGGGGGCTTCGGGCGTGACCGGTGTGACGGGGGCTGTGTACGGCTGCCGGGACGGTGCAGCCTGCTGCTTCGGGAAGCGGCTGGTGTCGGCAATGACATCATAGACCGGATGGTGCGGCCGGGTGGCAGAATCGGGCAGCGCGCCGGTCAGGTTCTCAACGCTCTCCTCCTCCGGTGCAGCGTTGAAAAGCCGGGTGTCGTAGGCTGTTTCAGCGGCGGCGCGCTCCTGCTGGCGGGTTTGAAAGGCTTTATACCGCGCGTCCAGAAAGAGGACAATATCGACCGGGGTGATGGCAAAGAAGAACATCACACCCAGCAGAAGGACGAGCAGCATAATAATATTGGAAGCCGGACGGCCAAACAGCGCCAGCAGGGTGGCGCCGATGGGGGCACCCAGAACGCCGCCCTCCCAGAAATAGGTGCCGCCGCGGGTGAAGAGCATCTTGATGATCTCCCCCACCTTGAGGCTTTCCACATTCAGCTTGGAGAAGATGACCGGCACACTGGCGCAGAGAACCCCCATCAGGGAGACCTTCCCCGCAAAGAGCGCTACGCGGTAGCCGGAGGCCAGCAGATAGGCAAGGTACAGCAGAAACGGCCCGACCAGATAGGTCGTGATGCCGAAGATGCCAAAATACCAGCTGCGCAGCGTGCTCCAGAAATTCTGGCCGGGCACCAGCACAAGCGCTACGCACAGCAGGCCGAGGCCTACCAGCAGAACACTGCGGGTAAGGTTCGGGGTCTGCGCACGGCGCTGGGCGCGGCGGGACGGCTGCCGCTCATGCCCGGCACTGCTGCGTGCGGACGCAGTGCGCCCCGCATTGCTGCGGGAGGTACCTTTGGCAGAGCCGGAGCGCTTTTTGGTGCCGGAGCTCTTTGTGGATTTTTTGCCGGAACGAGATTGTGCCATGGTATTGCTTTTCCCTCTCTTGCTTTCTCAAAAAACGATATGCATACGGTTTATAATAATACAGCCTGCATATACAGGCGGATAAGGACATACGACTTTTATTTTATCACGATTGAAAAACCTTGTAAAGTGAAATGCTGTCTTAAGAATGTAAGAATGTAAAATGCAGATACAAAAAAGAAATCCCCGCCCTGAGGGATGGGCGGGGATTTACAAGAAAGGAGGAGAAGAACACATGAAAAATGTGGTTAAAGCTATTTGACTTGGGGTTCATTTAGCTTGCAACTAAATTGTAACTGTTTTGTCACCGAATGTCAAGAGCGTTTTGTCATTTTTTTGTAATTTCTCAATTTATTCACAAATAGGCAGGCAAAGCTCGGCGCAGCCGCCGGGGGTGTTGGATACCCGCAGGGTACCGCCATGGGCTGCAGCGGTCCTGCGTGCAGAATACAGTCCCAGCCCCTGATGGGCACTGTCGCTGCGCGCGGCATCTGTGTAGAACATCTCCCCCGCCCGGGCCAGTGCTGCGGCGGTAAAGCCGGGGCCGGTATCGGTCACACGCAAAATAAAGCGGTTGTTTTCCCTTGCAACGGTCAGGGTGACGGTTCCGCCGCGCGGAGTGTGGGCGGCGGCGTTGTCCAAAAGGTTTTCCGCAGCGCGCAGCAGGTCGTTTTCTGCAGCACGGATCGTCCCCTGCCATTCCTCCTGTAGTATAAAATGGATTCCGGCAGGCGCGCAGAGGGCGCGGGCTGTCTGCGCCAGCCGTTCCGTGAGGGCGTGGCTGGCCAGCGATGTTTGTACGGCAGGTGCTGCGCCGGCTGTGCGCAGAGCGGCCAAATAGTGGCGTGCGCGCTCTGTGCCGCGCAGGATGGCTTCGACCTGTGTCTGCTGGTCGGCGGACAGAGCATCCTCGGCCAGCAGGTCTGCGTTGCCCTGAATGATGGACAGCGGCGTTTTCAAGTCATGCGTCAGCGCGGCAATCTGCTCGGCGCGCTGCTGCTCCATCCGCCACTGGCTTTGCAGGCTGTCCGTCAGTTCGCGGCCCATCGTCTGTAAGGCCTGTAAGGTGGCGTCAAATTCCCGGATGCGCACGCCATCCGTGTCAATTTGCTCCAGCTGCCGGGCGGCAATAGCATCTACGGCCGCGTTCAGCCGGGCAGTCTCTGCGGCAAAGGCGCGCACGGTGCAGTGGGTCTGCCAGCCCAGCCAAACGAGGATGAGCACCGCCAGCAGCAAAATATAGCAGGTCTGGAAATCCGGCAGCGTGTCCCGCAGGGCCGGGTCGGCGTAGGGCGTAGCATAGTCGTACTGCAAAAGGCAAAAGCTTCCGTCAGCCATTTTGACATCGTACTGGTACCCCGGATTGCCGCTGCCGCCGTGAAAGGCGTTGAGGGCAATTTTCAGATGGCGGTCATTCATGTTGGTCTGCAGCACTGCGTCATTCTGCACCACAGCCCAGCGGCACAGGTCGCTGATCTGCAGGGAATCGAAGGTGTCTGCCGTCATCGAGGCCACAGTTTCCCGGGCATCGGCGCAGGCCTGGGCGGACGCCACGGCAGGCAGCAGAAAACCGATGTTTATCAGCTGCATAAAAATGACCCACCAGAGCACCAGAATCAGCGCGCACCCGCCGCCGCACAAAAGGAGATACCGCAGCAGAACACTGCGCAGGGATGTCAGTTTTCGTTTTGCCATTGGTAGCCTACTCCCCATATCGTTTGCAGCACCTCCCCTGCCCCGGCCGCGCGCAGTTTGGCGCGGATGTTCTTGATGTGCTGGGTGATGGCGGTGTCATCCGCTGTGCCGTCGTAACCGAACACAGCTTCGTAAATTTGTTCTTTGGAAAAGGTCTGCCCTGCATGGAGGGCAAGCAGCTCACAGATAGCGTACTCGGATTTTGTCAGGTGCAAAGGCGTGCCGCCAACGCTGGCTTCCTTGGCGGAAAGGTCCAGCGCCACCCCGCCGCGGGTGATCTTATGGGATGGTGTGCGGTTCTGCCGCCGCAGGTGTGCTGCGACACGCGCACGCAGCTCCGCTATGCGGAACGGCTTGGTCAGGTAATCGTCCGCGCCAAGGCCAAGGCCTGTCAGCACCGACGGCTCATCGGTACGCGCAGTCAAAAATAAGATCGGCGCGTCTGTCTCGGCGCGGATGCGCCTGCAGACAGCGAAGCCATCCTCGCCGGGCATCATCACATCCAGCAGGATGCAGTCCGCCCAGCGGCAGAGCGTATCGGTCAGCTGCGTGCCGGAGGTGCGCGTTTCTACGGTGTGGCCGTCACGCTCAAGCGCTGTTTTTAGCAGCGTACAAAGGTCACGGTCATCATCGATTGCCAGAATGTTTGCTATAATAGCCCCTTTTATTGCAGTAAGCTGTAAACAAGACAGGATGCACCGTAAAGCAGGTAGACATGTGCCGGGTAGAACCAGTAGAACAGCTGCTTGTGGCCGCTGCCGCGCTGGCCGTTGTACAGCGCCATGCCGATAACGGCAAAAACGCCGAGCCACTCATAGTAGACTGTGAACATCTGGGAAAAGGCGAAATCCGGCAGACTGTGAACCTGCAGAAATACCAGCACAAAATCACACAGGAAGGTCATGGCCGCCCAGACGGCTAACCGCAGGCGCTTGTGGCCGTACAGTGCATACAGCACGATGCCCCCGGCCAGAAAAGACCAGCCGCCATCGGTGATGGATGTCCACAAAGGCAGCGGCGCGGTGATGACCCACGCCAACACGGCAGAGCCGATCGGTGCGTCCTGAATTTTGGGAAAAAGCATCAGCAGCGCTACGATGCAAATCGGCCAGAAAATCGGCATGGCAGCAGCCAGTGCGCCCCGTACAAACCGGCGCTGGCGCAGCCAGTCGATGCCCTGCCAGATGATGCAGAGCAGCATCAGATCCTGAAAAATGGCATTCAGCGGGTAGAAGCCGTCCCCGCGGCGGAAGGCCCCTGCATAGATCATGAAAAATTCCACCGTGCCCATCGCAGTACCGATGGCCCAGATACGCAGGAAGTAGCGCCTGCGGTCATGGGTATGGGCGAAGCCCTCCACAGTGCAGAACAGAAACAGCGGCGCGGACAGCCGCGCCAGCATACTGAACCATTCCGGCACAACGCCCGTAAATTCAAAAAAGTAGTGAATGTGATCCATCACCATGAGCACCAGCGCAATGGTTTTGAGCGCCGTGCCGGTCAGGCCGAATTTTTGCTTTGTCATAATAATAACTCCTTTACATTGTCGATGTAAACAGTGTAACAGGGGTTTGTGTAGAAATTATAAGTGTTTGAAAATCAGCTGTGCCTCAAAGGCAGATTTGCCTTCCCGTTCGCCATCAAAATAGAAGGTGTCCTCTGCCAGTCTGGCACGGCGCAGGGTGAAGCTCTCCCCGCGGGGGACCTCACGGTGGTAGCTAATCGTAAAATCGCGGATTTGCGCGGTATCCCACACCTCCCATGGCACGGCATCGCAGACGATGTCGGCATATCGGGTATTGTTCAGATGCCCGTTCATATCGCAGCGGGAGTAGACAGCCTGCTGCTTCCCCAGCACCTCGCAGTCCTCAGGGGCAATGCGGGGCAGCTTGATCGGCAGCTCAAACGGGACATCGGCGGCCCACTGGTCATTGAACTGTTCGGGGTGCTTGCGCAGGATGATGCGCTTTTCTGTATCAATGAGCACCCAGCGGCTGTCCATGACGGCAGCCTCTGCGCCGGAGGCATCATAAAAATGGGTGATGCGCTTGTTGACAGCCCGCTTGCAGTTTTCCGGCTGGGTGAGCAGGGTCAGCTCCTCATCAACGCGGGGCAGGCGCTCAATGTGCAGGGCCAGCTTGGCCAGCACATAGGCGGTGTGGGTCTTGCGGTACAGGGCATCGTCCAGCCCTACGGCCTCGGCGTGGGCGGTAGCGACCTGCTGGGCATAGCGCAGCAGTGCTCCCAGCTTGACATTGCCGAGGTGGTCGCCGTCCGTGCGGTAGACGGTGAATTTCTCTGTATAGGTGGTTTGCTTTTCGGGCATAGATGCGCCCTCCTTACCAATCGAATCAAAAATTACAAATGCTCAAATGGAGTATAGCACAGTCAGAGCAAAAATGCAAAGCGGCGTGCCAGCGCAGTGAAAATAAAAATGCAGTGCATCATGAAGCGATGCACTGCAGGGGGTCAGTAATTGTCGCGCGATTTCTTGCGGAGCTTGCGCCAGATGTTGAATGCGGAAATGAGGAGCGCGAGCATCAGCAGCACAACGACCATCCAGCCGCTGCCGCCATCCTCATAGCTCTTCATCTCACTCCACTGGGAGTCCATGGCGGCGTTGATGTCGTCGGGCAGAGTCTCAAAGACCTCCGCCTTGTCCAGAACCTCCGCGCTCGGGTAGGCAATTTCGCTGTACTTCAAATCGTCGTCCAGCATCTCCCACACGGCGGTGATGGGGGTGGAATAGCCGATGAAGTCTGCGTTGGCAAGGCCGACGTCCGGCTCACACAGGTAGTTGATGAACATTTCGGCGGCCTCCCGGTGCTTGGCGTTGGCCGGAATGCACATGCTGTCGATGAAGAAGTTGACGCCTTCCTCCGGGTGGACGAAAGCAAGGTCTGGGTTTTCGTCGATCATCGTGATGGCATCGCCCGCATAGTAGGGCGCCATGGCGGCCTCGCCACCCTCCATCTTGTCAAAGACCTCGTCCATGACGTAGGCCTGCACGATGTTCTTCTGGGCCTTCAGCGCATCGGTGATGGCGGTGATCTCGTCAACGGACTGCGGATTCATCGACAGACCAATCGTCTTGGCTGCAATCGCGTAAGCATCGCGGGAATTGTTGAACATCAGCACATTGTTTGTGTACGCAACATCCCACATGTCCGCCCATTTCGTGGGCGGCTCCTCGACCATCGTCATGTTGTAGATCAGGCCCGTTGTGCCCCACATGTAGGGCACGCTGTACTTGTTGCCTGGGTCGAAGCTGCGGTCCAGATATGTTTCACCGATGCCGGCAAAGTTCGGAATGTTGTCCATGTTCAGCTCGGACAGCATGCCCTCCTTGGCCATCTTGCCCACCATGTAATCCGACGGGAAGATAACATCATAGGATACGCCGCCGGATTTCAGCTTGGCGTAGAGGCTCTCGTTGGAGTCGTAGGTCGTGTAATTGACCTTGATGCCGGTCAAATCCTCAAAGGCGGACAGCACATTTACGCTGTCGTCAGAGCCGTCGGAGATGTACAGGCCGTTGTTGTAGACATTCAGCGTGATATGGTCGTTGGCAAAGCGCTTCCAATCGTAGTCGCCGGAGACGGAAATATCCTCGTTGACCTCGATGTCATCGGCGGCCAGCACCGGCACGGCGCTCATCATGGTGACAGTCAGTGCGGCCAGCGCTGCAGCGGAAAACTTTTTCAGTTTCATCTTCAGCGCCCCCCTTCGTCCAGCATGGCTTTGCGGATGGCCTTCTGGTTGCGGCGGTAGGCGCGGGAGTCTGCGGCGTTGGAAATCAGGATGATTGCCAGAATGACGCAGAATATGACTGCAGACAGCGCGTTGATCTCGGGGCTGACCTTCTTGCGGGTCATCGAGTAGATGGCGATAGGCAGTGTCTGCATTGTGCCGGAGTTGAAGTAGGAAATCATGAAGTCATCAATAGAGTAGGTCAGGCAGATGAGGAATGCCGACAAAATGGCCGGGGACAGCTGTGGCATGATGACTTTGGTGAAAGCCTGGCGCGGTGTGCAGCCCAGATCCAGCGCTGCATTGTACAGGCTGGGATCGAGCTGGCGCAGCTTGGGGCCTACATTAAAGATAACATACGGGATATTGAAGGTGATGTGTGCAATCAGCAGCGTCGGCCAGCCGAAGATGCCGCTCTCGCCGCCGATGCCGAAGTTCTGCGCCATGACGAAGAGAAGCATCAGTGAGACACCGGTGATGATCTCCGGATTGACGACAGGCACATAGCTGATGTTATTGATGATGAGCTGGCTTTTGCGGGACATCGAGTTGATGCCAAGGGTCGCCAGCGTGCCCAGCACCGTGGCGATAATGCTGGACACCAGCGCCAGCACAAGGCTCAGACCCAGCGCGGACAAAATCATCTCGTTGTGGAACAGGCTCTTGTACCAGCCGAGGGTGAAGCCCGTAAAGTTCGAGCGGGATTTGCTCTCATTGAAGCTGAACGCAATCATGACCGCGATGGGCAGATACATGAAGCAGAACACCAGAATGACGTAGGTGCGCATGAGGAGCGCAGAGTGTCTTTTGTTCATCTCACATCACTCCTTCCATCTCGGACTCATCAAAGCTCGAAGTGAAGCTCATGCAGAGCAGGACGATAACCATCAGTACCAGACTCATGGCAGAGCCGAGGTTCAGGTTGTAGGAGTTGCCGAGGAACTGCAGCTCAATCAAGTCGCCAATCAGCAGGTTGGAGCCGCCGCCCAGCATACGGCTGATAATAAAGGTGGAAACAGCCGGAACAAATACCTGCGTAATGCCGGTGGCAATGCCGGGGCCGGTCAGCGGTACGAGCACGCGGAACAAAATCTGCCAGACGTTGCAGCCCAGATCCTGCGCGGCCTCGATGATCGAATCATCGATCTTGGTCATCGAGGTATAGATGGGCAGGATCATAAAGGGCAGATAGTTGTACACCATACCCAGCACAACGGCACCGGAGGTGTTGATCATGTTGAAGGGGCCCAGACCGAACAGGCCGAAGAATTTGTTGATAAGGCCGTTTTTTTCAAGCAGGGTCATCCATGCGTAGGTGCGCAGCAGAAAGTTCATCCACATGGGCAGCATGATCAGCATCAGCATGATATGCTGCTTGTTGGCCCGCAGGCGGGAGAGAAAATACCCCACCGGGAACGCCATGACCAGGCATACTACTGTGGAAATGGCGGCCAGAATCAGGCTGCGGGCAAACACGCTGGAGTAGCGGCCGATCTGGGTCAGGTTGTCAAGGGTGAACTGCCCGTCGGCGTTCGTCATGGCGTACCAGACGACGATGACCAGCGGCACGACAGTGAAAATGGCCATCCAGAGCAGATACGGCCCTGCCAGCCAGCGGGAGGTTTTGGATTTGAGCATCTATCACACCTCCGAACGCTTCATGATATGAATTTCGTCCGGGCCGATGTTCATGCCGATAAGCTCGCCGGGCTGGCTGGCCTGCGTGGAGTGGATGATCCACTCATAGCCTTCGACATCGACATGCATTTCAAAGTGAACGCCCTTGAAGATGACCTCACGCACAAGGCCGGTCAGCATACCGACAGAGGGCGGCACGATCTGCACATCCTCGGGGCGGATAACGACCTGCACAGGCTCGTTCGGCTTGAAGCCGCGGTCCACACAGGTGAAATCATAGCCGCCGAAGTTGACAAGAAAGTCCTTGAGCATGACGCCGTCCACGATGTTGGAATCGCCGATAAAGCGCGCGACAAAAGCGTTTTTAGGCTCGTTGTAAATGTCCTGAGGGGAACCGATCTGCTGAATTTTGCCGCCGGACATGACCACAACGGTGTCCGACATGGTAAGGGCCTCCTCCTGATCGTGGGTGACATAGACAAAGGTGATGTTCATCTCACGCTGCAGGCGCTTCAATTCCAGCTGCATCTCCTTGCGCAGCTTGAGGTCAAGTGCGCCCAAAGGCTCGTCCAGCAAAAGGACGCGCGGCTGGTTGACCAGACTGCGGGCAATGGCAACACGCTGCTGCTGACCGCCGGACAGCTGATGGATGCTGCGGCGCTCAAACCCTTTCAGGCCGACGATCTCGAGCATCTCCAGCACCTTGGGGCGGATTTCCTCCTCGGTCATCTTTTTCAGGCGCAGGCCGAAAGCGACATTCTCAAACACATTCAGGTGCGGGAAGAGCGCGTACTTCTGGAACACCGTGTTTACCGGCCGCTTGTAGGGCGGCATGTTGGCGATGTCCTTGCCATCAAAAAAGACATTGCCCGATTTCGGGGTGACAAAACCGGCAATCACACGCAGGGTCGTCGTCTTGCCGCAGCCGGAGGGGCCGAGGAAGGTGACAAATTCCTTGTCGTGGATGTCCAGCGAGAGTCCGTCCAGGACCTTTTGCCCATCGAAATCGACAACAATGTCTTTCAGAGATACGATCAGATTTTCATTCATTTTTATTGCATCCCCCTTTGCGGAATTTCCCGGCACAGGACCTTCTCATCGCGCCGTTTCTTCCTTAGGCCGGCACAAAGTCCTTGACGAGTCAGCGTCAATTATGCCGCCCCGCAAAGGTTTGTTACACGGCCCCACGCGCAGGGGGCCGCTGCAGCAGCACATACAACGCCAATGTGTCAGGGCAGAAAAGATTTGCCCTATAGATGCACACACAAGATACATTATACGGTTTGCAGAATGTTTGTCAATAAGAACTTTTTAATAAATTGGTAAAAAAGCGTTCATGATTTTGAAAAAGAAACGGCTTTTTTGAAAATATGCGATGCAGCAAGGTTTATAAAAATCGAGGCAGCCGCCGCCGCAAAAAGCACGGCACTGGGCAGGGCAGCAAAGCGGCCGTACAAAAGCCCGAACGCCGCCTGCCCGACCGGCTGGGTCAGGCAGGCACAGACCGTGATAAGGCTCATAAAGCGGCCTGTCTGCCCGGTGGGTGCATGGGCCTGGATTGCAGTAAACAGCAGGGTCTGAAACAGTGCGGCGGAATCGGTCCGGCGCAGAAGATACAACGGCAGCGCGAACCGCAGTGCAGCATTGCCGAACAGCGTGATGATTTGGCAGACTGTTATCTTATAAAAGGTGGGATTCATGGTGATGTGCTTCCCCGCTATGATAGTTTTGTACATACATACCGACTGGAGGTTTGTATGTAGGCTGAATAATACTGCGGCTGGAACCGCCGTTGAAATGATTGGGTGTATTGCACTACTTTACACGCGGCATTGAAAAAGCTCTATGAAAAGGGCGGCACAACGCGCAGGCGATAGCAGATTTTATAAAGTAAAAACGGCACAGAACGCTGCAGTTTTGCGTTCTGTGCCGTTTGGGCAATACCGCATAATTCTAAGTGCCGATACGGCGAGCGAGGTGCGGCAGATGCTGAGCCAAAAGCGCAGATAATACTGGATGCTGCAAAGGTGAGCGCCGCCAGTGGCGGATACAGCGAACCGAAGCAGGGGCAGCGGTCGCAGAGTGCGAGGGGCTTTTGCCCCCGAAGCACGATGCGGGTACCGCAACCCGACATTATCGAGCATTTTGGCAACGCAGGTGCCGTGCCATAGCCGCCGGAGCGGTGCTTAAGCCGTAAGGCGGGAATTGTGCGGTGTTGCCTTTGGCTATTTGGCGATGGTCACGCCAGATTCAGCCGCTTTGTCATGAGCCACTGGGTCAGTGCCCACAGCAGGGCATCGACAAAGGCAATCAGCGCAAAGATGGCGAACAAGGTGAGCACGATAACGCCCAAGGTATTGTCGGGACCGAAAAACGACGCGGCGCTGAAGCCGGTATTGTTAAGGTACTTATACCCGCGGAACGCGACAAAGACTGCCGTCACAAGGGCCGCCATCTGCCCGATAAAGCCGATGACAAAGTAGGCGGCAATGCTGATGAGCAGCCGCTGCTGGGTAAACTGCGCGGCAAAGGCACAGGCCAGATATGCGTGCAGCAGTGCGCCCGCGATAAGGGCCAGTACAATCAAAAGCATTGCAGACCAGATGGCGACATCCTCGGCAGTGACGCGGCTGAAATCAAATGCAAACCCGCCGCCACTGACCGTGTCGGTAGTCAGCATGCCGCAAAGTGTAAAAAATACCATGCCGAACAGCGTCCATACCGTGCCGCAGATGACCTTAGCAGCAATGTGCTGCCAAATGGGCACGGGCAGAGCCAGCATCAAGTACCCGCGCTCGCCCAACAGGCGGTAAAACTGCTGAATTTCAATAAAAGCGCAGATGGCGAGCACAACAAGAAGGCTCACGGCAGATGCCAGTGCCAGCAAGGCCATGGCGACCCCGGCCAGCGGCAGCCTGTCGGAGGTGTTCTGGACAAAATGGCTCAGAATATTAGTAAAAATGTTCAGCACAAGCACGCCCGCCGCAATGGGCAGAACAACACGGCCTGTGGATTTGAACTCATAACGTAAAAGCTTCGTCAGCATTTGTAAACCTCCCGGAAGTAAGCGTCTACGCTCTCCCCTGTTTCCTCGCGCAGCTCGTCGACGGCGGCCTGGCGCAGGACCTTGCCGTCCTGTAAAAGAATGACCTCGTCCAGCACCTTCTCAATGTCGCCGATGAGGTGCGTGGACAGCATAAGCGCGGCATCCTCACTGTAGTTGTGCAGGATGGTGCTTAAAATGTAGTCGCGGGCGGCGGGGTCCACGCCGCCCAGAGGCTCATCCAGCAGGTAGAGCCTGGCGGCACGGCTCATCGTCAGGCAGAGCTGCATCTTTTCCTGTGTGCCCTTGCTCATGGAACCGATTTTGTCCCGCCCGCCGATATGCAGGTCGGCCAGCATGGCGTTTGCCTTGACTTTGTCAAAATCAGTGAAGAAATCCGCGTACAGGCTTACGGCGTCGTCGGCGGTGAACTCCGTCGGCAGGGCCATACGGTCCGGCAGATAGCTGGTGACGGCCTTGGTGAAAACGCCGACAGGAACTTTATCAATAATGACGCTGCCCGCCGTGGGCTGCAAAAGCCCGGCAGAGATTTTCATAAGCGTTGTTTTGCCGCTGCCGTTGGGGCCAAGCAGGCCAACGAGCTTGCCCGGCGTGACGGCAAAGTCCACGCCGTTCAGCGCAGCGGTGCGGCCATAGCGCTTGGTCAGGCCGTGTACCTCATAAATTGCATCCATGGTTTACTCCTTTTTTTGTGCCTGCTGTGCGGTCTCACGCAACAGGTTCTCGATTTCGGCTTCGGTCAGGCCGAGGGCCTGCATCTGGTGCAGAAACTCCGCCGCCAGCGTGCCGGCGCGCCGACGGCGCAAGGCCTGCAGGGCAGTGTCATCCGCTGTGACGGTGCGTCCGGCGGTGCGCTGCGCCTGCAAAAGGCCGCGGCTTTCCAGCTCCTGCAAAGCGCGCTGCATGGTGTTGGGGTTGACCCCGGCGTCAGCGGCCAGCTCCCGCACGGGTGGAATGCGGCTGCCGGGCGGGAACTCCCCCGCGACGAGGGCAAGCTCCAACTGCTCGACCAGCTGCACATAGACCGGGCGGCCCGCAGTAATGTTCCAGTTCATGGTGTTTTATGCTCCTTTTGTATTATTGTGTTAAGAGCTTAATACAATAATACACGCAGGATACAGCTTTGTCAATAGAAAAAATAAAAAAAATCCCCCGCCGGGCTGGCGGAGGAAATATTGCATGATACAACGTCAGGAAATGTGATCCTCGATCCATGTCAGCACATAGTCAAAGACCTCATCACGGTTGGTCTCGTTGTGCAGCTCATGGCGGCCGCCCTCAAAGATCTGGCAGGTCAGATCCTTGACACCGGCATCGCCCAGCATCGCCCAGACCTTGCGGATGCCCTTGCCGTAATCGCCCACGGGATCGCCGTCACCGGCAATCAGCAGAACGGGCAGATCCTTGTTGATCGATTCAGCCCAGGCCTTGCTGCTGACATGGTTCAGCGTGGCCAGCATCTCCCGGTAGGTGGAGGCCGTAAACTGGAAGGTACACAAACCGTCCGCATCATAGGCATTAACAACAGCCTCATCACGGGTCAGCCAGTCATTGGCAGACTTCGCGTTCTCGATTTTTTTGCAGTAGCTGCCGAAATTCAGCTTGACCATCAGCGGCGAGACATAACGCGGACCCTTGACCCGTGCAATCAGCCCGGCGAGCCTTTGCCCGATGACATTCATAAAGCTGGGACCTGCCGTGCCGGAAATAACCAGTGCCGTGATGCTCTCCGGCCACTTTTCGGCGTACCAGCGCGCGTAAAAGCTGCCCATGCTGTGGCCGTACAGAATGATCGGCGTATCGGGAAAGCGCTCATGCAGCAGTGTGTTCATTGTGTGGAGGTCATTCAACAGGTGAAAACGGCCGTCCGGCTCACCGTAATGGCCATGCTCACCGGCCTTGGCGGTATCGCCGTGGCCCAGATGGTCATTGCCCGCCAGTGCAATACCGTGGGCGGCATAAAACTCTGCCATAGGGGCATAACGGCGCACATACTCACACATGCCGTGGCTAAGCTGCAGTACCGCGCGCACGGGCTTGCCGGGCATGGTGTACAGCACAGCGGAGGAGGTATGGCGGCCGTCCGAGGACGGGAAGGTAATGGTTTCGCAGTGAAGGTCAGACATAAATTTCTCCTATTTCAGTCAGGTTTGTTGGGTAGGCTGCTTTTGTGTTTTGGCGGTCAATCGCGCCATTACGCGGGCAAGCAAAACGGCAAAGAGCACAGACAGGACGGAAAGCAGAAGCCAGCGCTTGTCCGTGCCATACAAGATGTCGTCCGAGAGTGCATCGCGAAAGACCTGGAAAGCAAAAGCGTGAACAGCGTAAATTTCCAGCGTGCATCCGCCCAGGAACGTACAGCCGCGGATGATTTGCGGGGAAACTTTATCCAGGCAGGCGGCCAGCAGGGACAGTACAATACACAGCCCAGGCGCAATTAGGATAAACGGAAACCAATACAGACCAGAGGCCCAAATACGGTCATCTGGGACACACTTGACTATGTACACCAAAAGCCCCCAGCCAAGGCAGGAAAGCGCAATAAGCGCGGCGGCCAGTCGGGCCGGGATTTCTTCGTGCCTGGCACCGTAATCGGCAAAACAGATGCCGAGGAAAAGAAGCGGCAGTCGCGAAAACAGCATGAGCCGGATATCCGAGAAAAATGGTACAGAAAACGCCGCACAGAGGAAAAACAGCAGAATTTTTCTGCGCAGGGACACATTCTGACAAAGCGGTACAAGAAAGAGGGCAAAGAGATAATAAATCCACACACCATTCATGTACCAAAGTGTCTGAAAGTCCGCACTTGCCAAGAAGTCAACACACAGATAGTTCGCAAACACCGAAGAAACCGAAATACCGGAACGAAGATGCTGGTAGATCAACTAGGCTGTCAGCACAACATAGTAGCTGGGCAGAATGCGGATGATACGTTTTTTGAGAAAAGCAATCGGGTCATAGTGGCGAGTAAGGGAATGATAACAGCCCCGGCCCGAGGCAAACACAAAAATGTCAACGCCCGAAAAGCCGAAGAAGCGCACATATAATATTTTGGCGGTAGGCTGGAATGGTAGTAGAGTATCCACAGCGCAGCCAGTGCCATTCAGACAGAACGATACTTTGTAATGTTACGGTAGCGGAACATGAATTATTCTCCTTATTATGATGTGCAGTTTTACAATTTCCCGGCAAGAAATTTGGATATCCGGGAAGCAGCGGCAGATGCCAGAAAGGCAACCAGGAAGGATGCGGCGGTGATAAGAAGCCAGCGCTTATCAGTGCCGTAGAAAATACCGGCATCCATGGCGCGGCGCGCTGCATGGAATACAAACATATGCACGATATAAATTTCCAGGGTACACCCGCCGACATATCGCAGAAAACGGATGACGATGGCTGCGGTGCGTTCCACCAGCATAGACAACCAGGAAAGCAGCAGGCACAGCCCTGGGACGATCAGGATAAACGGCCACCACAAAAGGCCGTAGGGGTACAAATATTCGTGACAGCGATAGTAACAGACCAACAGGATGGTGATGCCTGCCGCCATTGCGCCAAGTAGTGCAAGGACGGTACGCTTGGTGAGCGTGGGATACCGACTGCCGTAATCTGCGGCGCAGACGCCCAGATACAGCAGCGGAACACGCGCAAACAGCATGAGGCGCATGGTGTCCCCAAGGAACGGAACCGTCAGCAGAATGCAGAAGCAAAAGCCCAGCAGCTTTGTTTTAAAGTTGCCCCGCAGGCAAAGCGGAACAAAGAACAGCACGAGGATATAGTACACAACCAAGCCGTTTACATACCACAGCGTCTGCAAGCCAAGGCCAAATAAACTGTCTACTCCTAAGTAAGTGGCGACCACACCCTGCACCGTGGTACCCAGGCGTATGCCGTCAAAAATGACCCAAGGCGTGACACAGAGATAATAGGCAGGTACAATCTTGATAAGACGCTTTTTAATAAAGATGAGCGTATCAGAGTTCTTTTTCAGCGAGTGATAGCACCCGAGTCCTGAGGCAAACACAAAAATGTCAACACCGCCTGCCCCGCAGCTTTTTAAGACCTGCAAAAACTCACAGGGGGGAGTAAGCGAAATATGGTGATATACCACCCACAAGGCGGCAAGGGCCATCCACACACTGCGGTAGGATAGAATTTTTTTGAAATCGCAAAAGTCAGCCACAGCGGTTATTCTCCCTTGATTTTCTTCCAATATTGGGCAAAGGCCTGCTCGTTCTTGTTCTCGCCGGGAACGTAATACTGGCGATCCTTGATAGCATCGGGCAGGTATTGCTGGGCGGTCCAGTGGTTGGGGTAATCGTGCGGGTAGAGGTAATGCTGCCCCTTGACCTTGGCGTCCGCGCCGTCATAGTGTTTGTTCTGCAGCTGCCGCGGGATAGGCCCGGTGCGCCCGGCCTGAATATCGGCAATGGCTGCATTGATGCCGTCATGGGCAGAATTCGATTTGGGGGCGGTGGCAACCAGCACCACGGCATCCGCCAGTGGCAAACGAGCCTCCGGCAGGCCGACAGCATTGGCAATATCGACCGCAGCCTTTACGATGGGGATGATCTGCGGCCACGCCAGACCAACATCCTCACAGGCGCAGACCATCAGGCGGCGGCAGGCGCTGGGCAAATCCCCTGCCTCAAGCAGGCGGCCCAGATAGTGCAGTGCAGCGTCCGGGTCAGAGCCGCGCATGGATTTTTGGTAAGCGGAAACGATGTCATAGTGGTCATCGCCCAGTTTGTCATACCGCATGGCGGTGCGGGCGGCCACCTGCTGGATCATGTCAAGCGTGATGGTGCGGCAGCCGTTTTCGATGGGGGCTGCTGTGACGGCAAATTCCAGATTGCCGATTGCCTTGCGCATGTCACCGCCAGCGCTCTGGGCCAGATAGTCAAGGGCATCTTCCGGAATGAAAACCGGCGATTGATCCTCAGCGCCCAGCCGTGCGGCAGCGCTGCGCAGACCGGCACGAATATCGTCGGCAGTCAGCGACTTGAATTCAAACACCGTGCAGCGGGACAGCAGTGCGTTATATACATAAAAGTAGGGATTTTCCGTGGTGGAGGCAATGAGGGTGACAGTGCCCTGCTCAACACATTCCAGCAGGCTCTGCTGCTGACGCTTGTTAAAGTACTGGATCTCATCCAGATACAGCAGAATGCCGCCCGCTGCCCCCAGTGTGCCGATGTCTGCCAGCACGGACTTGATATCGCTGGTTGAGGCCGTGGTACCGTTGAGCTTGTGCAGCTGCATACCGCTGCCCGCCGCAATGATGCTGGCAACGGTGGTTTTGCCAACGCCGGATGGGCCGTAGAAGATCATATTGGGGATTCTGCCGCTTTCGACCGTGCGGCGAAAGACCTGATTTTTGCCGAGTAGATGCTGCTGCCCGCAGACCTCATCCAGCGTGCGCGGGCGCAGGCGTTGTGCCAATGGCTCCATTGTGATTTCCTTTTTATATTATAAATAGGTTGATGCTCCGATTGTGCAGCAAAAGCAATGCTACTATAGACAATTATACGGAATAACGGCAGCAGAATCAAGAGTAATCGTGCAGGATAACAAAATGACAAAATGCGTTGCCGGGGGTAATCTGTGAGGAAAAAAATAAGCAACACCATATCGCGGTGCTGCTCAGTGTGTTGAAAAGCGCGTCTTTCATCGCAAGCATGCAGGAGCGAACGGTGTTCGCCCGAAAGTCTCATGCTGCAACGCTTTTAGCGGGATTATTTGGGGAGGGTGTCTTTGTAATCGGGATAATCTTTAGCTACCAACTCTGCATAAGCGGCGTAGGCTTGCTCAAGGGTTTCATATTTTGTGCCGTTGGTATAATCTTTGAATTTATCGCTGTTGTAAATGTGCTTCGAGATGGCGACATATGTTTGAGAACTGTTTTTGACAGGTCTTTCGGCGGTTACTGTTTCTGAAATATAGAACCCACCGGTTTCCGCACTGATAATAACAGGAATCTTTTTATCGGCACCGACTTTATCTGTATCCACAGAGGTCCAAAATAAATAGGTCTGCCTGAAGTCGGGTCGTGCATCCCCGAGATACGCCCAGGTGCCATGGTTCAGTAAACTGTTTTCGTTGATCTTTGGTTTTAGTATATCTAGCATACTTGATTTTGGGCATCTCGAGTCTATTTCAAAATAACTGGCTGTGGAGTGTTTATCCAATAATCCAGCATCTTTCACCAGACCGTGTATATCGCTGAAACTCATTTCCACCTTTGTATTGTTTCCACCGCTTTCGCTCCATCTGAAAACAACGCCGACCTTAGCATCGTAGGAAACCTCACATACCCCGCCTGCAGTCGGGATACCCTTCCAGTTGGGGGTATCCTTATCCGCTTTATAGTGCGTGATGCCCGCAATCGTGATGGGGTCCATGGACTGCCAGTCATCCTGCTTTTGTTTGAGGTTTACCGTTTTGACTTGATTCTCCGTGTCGTTGGTCAGCGAGGCTGTCAGCACCTCCATATACGCCTCGCGCACATGGAGGACATCAGCAGTCTCAAGACTTTTCTCAATATATCCCTGCAGGGCGGGTATCAGCATCGCTGCAAGAACCGCGAGAATGGTAAGAACAACGATCAGCTCCACGAGAGTGAAGCCCCTTTTGTTATTCCGCAGTTTGTATTTCATTCATTCCCCTTGTCAATAAAACAATCCCCCGGGCTTTGGATAAAAGCCCGTCCACCTTCTGACAGTTAGAATAGCTTTGACAAGTGGTAGTCATCATACCTGTCGCATTGCCCCGCGGGCACCAAACAGTCAGTCGTAGGTGACATTATAGCAGAAAATGAATTGTCATACAACAGGAAAAGACAAAAAAATCGCAAGATTTTTCAAATAAGTATGGGCAATACCGCATAATTCTAAGTGCCGATACGGCGAGCGAGGTGCGGCAGCTGC